>Ga0207039_1190_pt1 | contig 12083 bp, 9 predicted proteins | sample Alteio_BWMinCont_74_FD_153264 | JGI IMG/M metagenome (GOLD analysis project Ga0207039, IMG submission 153264) | Enriched cells from forest soil in Barre Woods Harvard Forest LTER site, Petersham, Massachusetts, United States -... | ecosystem: Environmental > Terrestrial > Soil > Temperate forest >... | reverse complement strand
AACGGCAAATTTGACGATAATTACAAGTATAAAACGTCAAATATGCCGGAAATTGCAAGATGAAAAGACTTATTTTTCAAGACCTAGTAAAATGGAAGAAGAAAAAAAACCGTAAGCCATTGATTATTAAAGGAGTCAGGCAAACGGGAAAGACTTATATCATCAAAAAATTTGGTGAAGACGAATTTCCGAATGTGCATTATTTTAACTTTGAACAAAACCCAAAGCTAAGTAAAGTCTTTGAGGAAGATCTTGAACCAAAACGCATTTTAACCCAGTTAGAGTTTATGCTTGATACTAAAATTAATATTAAGAAAGACTTAGTCATTTTCGATGAAATTCAAGCATGTCCAAATGCACTGACCAGTTTAAAATATTTTGAAGAAGAACTTCCTGAGCTAGCATTATGTTGTGCGGGATCGTTGCTCGGATTGCATTTAGGAGAGACATCTTTTCCTGTTGGCAAAGTAGATTTTCTTCATATGAGACCCATGTGCTTTGCGGAATTTTTAATGGCTGTTGTAGATCAAAAATCATTAAATATATTAAATGAAACTAATCAAAATGATTCCATTCCAGAGATTATTCATGAACATTTATGGCAACAATTCAAAATTTATTTAATAACCGGAGGGCTTCCTGAAGTTGTTAAAACATATGTTGAAAATAAAAATGAATTGTATACTGCTTTACATTTAGTTCGAGAAAAACAAAAAGAGATTATTTTTGGTTATTATGCAGATATAGCTAAACATTCAGGAAAAATAAATGCAATGCATATTGATCGATTATGGCGAGCTATCCCTGTACAATTAGCACGATCACAAGCTAGTTCAGCAAAACGATTTCAATTTAAAGATATTATTTCAGGTGTTGATCGATATCAACGATTGGCGAATGTAATCGATTGGCTCTTAGCTGCTGAACTTATTATAAAAGTTCCAATAGTAGAACATGTAGAATTACCATTAATGGCTTATACAGAAGAAAGTTATTTTAAATTATATATTTTTGATGTTGGAATATTAGGTGCATTAACTCATTTAGAACCTAAAACCATCTTAGATTATGAATATGGTACCTATAAAGGTTATTTTGCTGAAAATTTTGTAGCTCAAGAATTTATTGTTAAAGATAATGTATCATTATATAGCTGGCAAAAGGGCCGAGCTGAAATTGAATTTTTGTATGTAGTTAATAGTAAAATCATCCCAATTGAAGTGAAATCTGGATGGGTAACACGCAATCAAAGTCTAAATAAATATGCAATCCAATATCATCCACCATATAGAGTTACTTTTAGTGCGAAATCTCTTCAAATTGATTTAAAAAATCAATATCAAAATTATCCATTATATATGGCTTACTGGTTTCCTATTGTCAGTGTTTAATTTGTTTGCTAGCATCCAGGTTAAATAAAACTTGGAGTACAAAAAAATGGCATTTTTTAGAAGTATAGATAAAGAAAAAAAGCTCGATGAATGCAAGTCTGTTTTCGAAAAAAAACTAGAACACCCCATCGACAGATACGCAACACTTCCAAATGGTTTATTAGCAATTAAAAAAAAATCTGAATCATTTATTGAATTTTGGAGTTTTGAGCAAAAAAAACCAGAATGTGTTAATAAAATTTTTTTACCATTTGATTATTGTGGACCGTTTATCGCTTTATCGAATGAAATATTAATTATAGAAAGTGTAGGCATATTATATTTTATTGATATTCGCAATAAACAAGAAATGGATTCAATCAATATTCATGAATTGTTGATGCGAAATCCAGCACATAATTATCAATATCATATCACTATTCATTTTGCGTTAGATAATAATTATTTGTTTTGTATAGGACCTTCATCTACCATCATTATTAATCTCGAAAAAAAATCAATATTAGCGTTCCTAAATACAAATAAAGGATATATGTCTCCAGGATATCTTATAGCAGATCCACTTCCTGAACCTTATGTTTGGATAGAACAATCTCCTATAGACGGATCTGTTTGGAATAAGAACTCCAAAAAAATGGTTTTTTGGATAGATGTTAATGGAAATCAATCAAAGTATGTTGCACCATTTAATAGTGGAAATCTTCTTGCTGTTGCTCAAGGTACCAAAATGCAAGAACTTAATTTTGATAAAAATAAAAATAGCAAAAATTTTTCATTGTTGAGATGTTTATGTGATAAAATTGCTGGATATCCTTCTGTTGTATTGTTAGATGATAATCATTATATTTCATCATTTTATAACCAAACATTTTTTAAATTAATTTCAATAAAAGATAAAAAAGAAATTGCTTTTACTGAATGTAGCTTCCAACCAAATCGATTTATAAGACTTGCCGATGGTAAAATTGTTTATTTTAATCAAGAAAAAAATCAAATAGGTTTGATCGATTATCCACAAACGCAGCAATTTCTTGAAGATTGTAAACGGATAGAAAATACAATGCATAGTATTTTTTTAAATTTAACCAATCTGGCGGTAGATACGATAAATTTAATTAAACAATATGACGATACATCAATAGAACGTGGTAGACTTTTAGCAAGATTAACTGATAATGAACGCGATCGATTTTTTTCTATTTCACCTGATCAAAAACAGTTTATTTTAAAAGAAGAAACCAAATCAACAAATAATTGTATAATTTGTTAAAAAATTAAAGATAAATATGATAAGTATACGTAATTTTATTAAAAAAAATACAAAAGAAAATGAATTTAAAGTTTCAGAAGTTAAGCCTATATTCGATTTAAAACTGATTGATATTGTTAAATTTAATATTAGACGTTATGTGTTGATGCCGAATGGATTATTAGCAGTTACTTCCGGACTTAATTTTATTCAGCTTTGGGATTTATCTGAAAATACAATAAAATGTAAAGAACAAATTACATGTTCGTTTAATGTGAATTCACTATTATTGTTGCCTGACGGAAATTTAATGCTAGGATCAGGACGCACTATTTATATTTTAAATTTGAAAACAAAAGAAATTAATAAGGATATTGATTTAGAAGAATTAGTTAACCATTCTCCATTCCAAAAAAATGATAATTATCCGAAACAAAATGGTTTGAATTATGGAACAAATAAATTAGTCTTTGATTCCGAAATACTATTTTGTATGGAATTGCATGCTATTTTAATGATCCATTATCCAACTAAACAATTACGTGCATATATAAAATGTAAGAATAGTGTTATCAATGATATCCTTCCTTACCCCTATATTGATATTGATCACAAATCTCATTCCATTGTCAGTAGGCAAATTTCTGGATCTGTTTGGAATGCTTCGACAAAACAAATGGTATTTGGATATTCAGAAAATTCTTATGAATATTCGGGATATATAATACCTGACTACTCAAGTAATATACTTGCTCGTGTAAAAAATAATGATTCAAATAATCAAGATGATGATATGCAGATAACTATTCAAGAGTTAGTATTAAATCGTTCGCAGCAAGCAAGAATATATCCATATGAATTAAAATGTAGTTCTGATCTTAAAATTGAAGAAGCAATACCAAGAAAAATGCTGATTGATAATAATCATTTTTTAGCTATGAAAAGAAATTTAGGTATTGGTTTGTTTTCTAGGAAAGACAAAAAAGAAATTGCCTCTACGAAGACCCAAGATGGAGCAGTATGGTTTGAAGAATTGGGTGATGGACGTATTTTATATTTTGCAGGAACGACTAACTATATTGATAGAATAGGCATGGTGCATTATCCTGTGATGCAGCAATTTTCTGAAAAACTTAAATTTATCGAACAATTTATTGAAAAAATATTTAATGTGAATACGCCATTGTATAAGGATATTATCAATATTATTAAACAATATGATCCAATACTTGAGCGTGCTAGGGAGAGCATCTCTTATCATCCCGACAATTAAATAGTCGGATGATAATTATTTAATTTTTCAGGATCATTTGTACCATCAGGAAGAGGATTATCTCTGTTATAAATATCATCCCGATAATTCACTACACCATTTTCATCAGTCCAAACGGTAATATAGGTTATATAAATAGGGATAGGTTTTTCAAGTTCAACGTAGGTTGTTTTTCGCGACTCAATCACATCTTGTATACGTTGTGGATCCCACTTTGTATTATCTCTCATTAAATAACTGACTAAGTCCAAAGGATTTTCCAGACGAATACAACCATGACTTAATGCCCGTGTAGGTTGTTCAAATAAACTTTTGGCAGGTGTATCATGTAAATAAACATCATATTTATTGGGGAATTCAAATTTAACAATCCCTAATGCATTATCATCACCGGGTTCTTGTCGAAATTCATACTTATCGTCATCACTACTCACGCTTTCCCAATCAATGTCGTTATGACTTAATACCGATTCTTTACCATTGCGATTTTTTATATACACTTTGATATGCATATCATCCAGATAGTAAGGATCAGTTCTCACTTTTGGTACTAAGTCATTAGCGGCAATCTTTATAGGTACATGCCAATACGGATTAAAAACAATACGTGTTATTTTAGAATGTAATTCAGGTGTTTGCCAATCAGGTTTGCCAACAATGGTTTTCATCATTAATAATTGATTACCATGATCAAATAAATAGAGTGCATAATCCGGAATGTTCACAACAATAAATCGTTCACCTAATTTTTTGGATAAATCATTCCAGCGTTGTAAATTTACTTCTAATGAATGAATTCTTTCTTGTGGAGTAATGTTTAATTCTTTTAAAGTGGCTTTACCAATAATGCCATCGGCTTCTAAATTATGGCGAGCTTGAAATCGCTTAATCGCAGTGACCATTGTTGAATCATAAACATTTTTTTCTGGTGCATAATCAAGACTTAAATCGCCTGATAATTGTAAATGCTCACGCAAGGCGATTAGATAAGGATTGCGTTTATGGTATCGAAATCGTGGACTATCTGGAATGGGTATCCAGACTTTTTGTGCAGCAATTTGGTAGCGTGCTAATTCAGCTTGCAAGAGTACATAATTTTTATCAGCTAATTTAATAGGTGCAGCAGTTTGATTATCAGTATTTGCAGGCAAATTTTCATGTGAAGAGGGTGAAGCAGTATAATTATCAAATGAAGTATTGGATGCGTTATAAGAATTGTCATCAGAATAAGATGGGTATTCTTCGTAAGCAAAACAAATAGATAAGCATGCCCCTAAGCAAAGGATAGTCACAACTTTCATGAACAATCTGAGCGGATTACTCATGATGGGTTCCTTTAATAAAATGGAAAATCCCCCGTCTCGCTGCGCTCGACTACCCCCTTTTTCAAAGGGGATTAGATATTTTATATTTTAATTTTATCACATCTAACCATTTCCCCGTCCGACAATTATTTGTATAATCAAAACCAATAAACAAAATAATGAACAATAAATACACAAATAGGGATAAAAATAATGTTGAGACAAGCAGCTGCTAATAATGATGTCAAATCTGCGGAATCAAAATCCACGGAACCTACGGTCGCAGAAGTCAAAGAAATCCCTAGTTTTTATTCTTTCCCAGTTAGACATGCAGAACAAAAAGTGATTGCCAGAGAAGGTAAGATAAAAGATAAACTATTTGTGAAAATAGTACCTGGTTTTAAATATGTCGTTGAACAAGTTGAGAATGGATTAAATTTTGTTGATCTTGAATCTAAAAAGATAGTGACTTTTGAAGATGGCAAAATGAAAGATGAAAAAAATAATGATGAAAAAGGATTGTTAGCCTCCTTTAAACGATTTTTTTCAAAAGAGACAAAGCTTGACGATCCAGAGCGCAGAAAAAAATTGCAAAAACAAATATATGGATTCACAGCCTTATCAGAAAATGAATTAATATTGTTAGCGGTTAAAAATATAACTATAAAAAAGACTTCATTGACATTATATAAAATGGATTTTTCAAAGCAAAAACAAGAGATTATTACCAGTGTTTATGATCTTCAAATTGATGTCCAATCGTTATGTGAATATATGTATGTAGGTAGTTATCAATTTCAATTATCAAGCTCTCCCTGCCAAAAATATTTAATCATTTCGATGGCTCAAGAAAGTGTGCCAGTAAAAAACAATACAGAATACACTTTGGCGTGGATTATACTGGATTTAGAAACGAAATTTTATAAAATTGAATTTCGACACAATGATATTGAAACCTATAGTCCAACGCCTAAAACTAAGGTGCAAGCATTAAGTAACCAACAATTTAGTGAATGTAGAAATGGTGCTGTTGAAATCTGGCAGTTTGATTTAAAAACAGAGTTCCCCTTTCCATTTGGTAAAAGAACACAATTAAATAAAATACTTTTTAAACATTATCAAGTCAAAGATTTTGCAGTTTCAAAAGATGAATCCCGCTGGGTCACTTGTTCTGCTGGGGATGCTATTATTTGGGAAATGGACAAAGATCGAAATCCTCTACCGTTAAGAAGATTTACTGGACTTGGGTCGATAGATCAGTTTGCTCCGACAGTATTTTTCGCTGATAACTATTTTTATCGTGTTACTCAAAACTATCTATCTTGTGCTATTTTAAAAATTGATTCCATAACGACTGATTGTGAGGCCAGTGTTCTTGCTGATAAATTATTAGATCCTTCAGCGCATTATTTTCATAAAGGCATTTTTTATATGGCTGGGAATTATGAAACCGTCACATCACATGATTTTCTCATGTCATCTGAAATGGAAGACAAAATAAATGAAGACAGGAAAAAAAGCGAAGAGCAAGGACGTAATATTGTAGTGGTTAGCGAAGATTTATCAGAACCTTCCAAAGCATTTTTAACTGAATTTGAAAAAGTATATTCAGCAATTACTAATCAAACGGATGCCAACAGCATGACTATTTTGAAGGAGTATGCAGGGCAATTGCAGAATTTAACAATTTTTACAAAAAACTTAACACAAGCAAAACGAGAAGAGGATAACGCCATATGCAAGAACGAAAATCAACACCCAATACCACGGTAAACGATAGTAAATCAGTACCCACTTTTTATGAATTGCCCACAAGGTTAATGCAATATGATGTAATTAAATGTCCTAATGCTGATACACTACCTATTATTAGATCAGTTCCTGATTTTAAATATTTAATTCAAGATTTGAATGTTTCAAGAGGTGAACCTAATTTGCAAGAAGATAGAATAAAACTGCTGGATGTTAAGACAAAACAGGAAATTAACGTTAGCATTTATCAAATGATAACCGATCATAAAAAAATTCCAGTCAGGCCAAAAAGAGAATTTGCTGCTTTATCAGAAAATGAGTTACTGGTGATAAATGCACTAAGCAAAGATGAAAAAGATGAAAAAACAGATAATTATTTTGAAATATGTAAAATCGATGTAAGTAAACCAAAACATGAAATGGTTACAAAGCTAGTAACGATTGAAATATCTAAGGATTTATTACATCGTTTAAGCCTTGTTTGTTTTGACGATAGAGAATATCCAATGTTGGTTTCACCGTGCAAAAGTTATTTATTATGTTTTATTGCAAAAGCTAATGTATCGTTAGATGGCTATGATCCTATATCAATGACAGTAGTGAATTTAAAAACATTGGAATATAAATCCATAGCTGATCCACTAGAGCCAGGTTTTAAAAAAATTCACCTTTTGCAGGGAAACAGATTAGTTATTGAGAATAATTATAATTCAACGCTACAGTTATATAGCTTAGATTTTTCATCTCCAACAATATTAAAAAATGAAAAAGATTTATTTCACGATGTTAAGACTCATACTGTAACACCTGATGGCAAGCATTGGTTAATCCATGTTCGCGATAGAGGTTTATTGTTATGCGAAATGAATGGTAATAATGAATTAATTGAAAAATGCTCTTATTATCATGACAGTCCTATTTTAATGTTATCATTTTCTAATGGATATTTTTATTCAACTTTCAGTGATGAAATAATTAAAATTGATCCAAATTCCATGGATTGCGAACGTATAATACATCAGTCTAGAATACCTGCTGATACTTCATCGTTACTAAAACCTTGTGGGATGCAACCCTATTACTCAGGAAAGTTTTTTACTGATTCTCACATGCTGAGTGATGCAAAACGAAATGTAATTACGGTTACAGATGATTATTCAGAACATTCTCCTGCATTTTTAAAAGAACTTGAAGCTGTTTATCGCGGATTGTTGCCTGACGGGGGTAAAGACACAGGTAACATCGTATTGGATTATGCAGAGAAATTGCCAAGGATGAGGAAAACATGAAGCACATTGTCCGTGCAATGTTATAATCCCTCACCCGCCACGCAAAAAGCGCGTGGCGACCTCTCTCACAAATGAGACAGTCCCTTCACAACGGCGACGGTGGTGTTGAAGGGCTTGGAGCTTCTTCAGCAGGCTCAGGCTCAGCGTGCTTCTGTTTCTTTTTCTTGCCGCTACGCACAACAACACCTTTCGGTGGTGCAGAAGGAGGTGAAGCAGGTGTTGGTGCTGGCGTTTCTTTATGGTCTGTTGGCCCTGTGTTCAATGCGGCTAATACAGCAGCACTGCTTGAGGGGAGGGATGGTGTTGGTTTAATATCTTCACTTGCATTAGGCGGTGTCACTAAAGGTTTTGGAAGAACAGATTTTTCATCTCGTGCTGTTGGCGTTGCTAAATTAGAATCTCCACTTGCTTTCATATCAACATTATTTTCAGGTGCAACCGCTAATGCGACATTTTTATATTCATGCAAAATTTTATCTTCTAAATCAGGACGGAATTTTTTAATTTGAATTTCCGCATAATTCTTTTGCATGACAAGGGGATAATTGGGATTAATTTCAACTTTGCAATAATCTGGCCGACTCCATCGAAACATATTCGTTGGGAAAATTGTTTTAATATCAATAGGATTCTCTAAGTAATGATCTCCTAAATAATATCTTTCTCGCATGTATTCATGACAAATGGACATATCTACTTTTTCACTATTGTCCATTCGTTTCTTGATTTCAATATTTTTTGCATTTAATTTTTGTTTGATTTCTTCTAATTTTTCTTTAATTTTTCCGGGTAATTCGTGAATTTCTTTTGCAACTGCAATACCAGCATTCAATTTTTTTTCATAGTCAGCTAATTCGGGCAAGCGTAATATATAATGCTGAATGAGATAACAGGTTTCTGTATAAGTGGAATAATTAAATAGTGTCTTTGCTTGAACACGATAACCTTCTTTTCCAGCGTAAATGGCAAGCTCAACTAAATCTTGAGCTGTTTGTAGGTTATCAATTCTTTTAATAAATTCTTTATTCAATCTGCGTGTTTCATTAGAGTCCATATAATGAAGGGTGCCGGAAATCAAGTTACCTACTTTTTTTAAAAAATTAGCAGATTCTTGAGTAACATGATTTTGATAATCCTTACAGATTTGCTTGAGGGTTTGTTTAACAACGGTGAGATCAAAAGCTACAGAGCGATCAAAAGCCACAGACGATTCTCCCTAATCATTATATATAAATCCTTCAAAAGAATAGCTAATGTTTCTTAAGGAATTCTTAACGGAAAATATTATGAAAATTTTTACAAAAAATATTGTATTGATTAATTTATGCCAAATTTTTAATCTTATTTAATATGTTTATTTTTGAAGAATCATAAACAGTTGACTCAACTACAAGGGGTCGTTAACCTGATACGCATTTTTAGATAAGTATTCGATGTAGGGTGGATTAGCGCGCTTTTTGCGCGTAATCCACCAATATACTTTTTTATAAAGGTGGATTACGCGCAAAAAGCGCGCTAATCCACCCTACATCGAATGCGTACATTTTTAGATTCTAACGCACAGGAGTGTTGTTACGTGAAAATTGTTGCACGTTTTGAAATTCCTTATTATCAGATTTTAAATGAACAAAGTCAGGTAATATCTGAATTGCCCGAGTTTGCCAAAGATCCAAATCATTTAATTCGTCTATATCGTTTAATGGTATTAAATAGAATGTTTGATACCAAAGCCATTGCATTACAACGCACAGGAAAAATGGGAACATATCCTTCCACACGTGGACAAGAAGCAGCCTTTGTTGGTATGGGTGATGCATTACATAAAGAAGATGTTTTTGTACCTTATTACCGAGATGTTGGCACTTTAATTCAGCGCGGTGTCAAATTATCAGAGATATTACTTTATTGGGGTGGGGATGAAAGAGGAAATTGTTTTGTAAATGATAAAACAGATTTACCTTACAGCGTACCCATTGGAACACAAAGTTTACACGCAGCAGGTGTTGCAACAGCGATCAGTATTCGCAAAGAAAAACGCGCAGTCTTAACAGTATGTGGCGATGGCGGTACATCAGAAGGTGATTTTTATGAAGCCATGAATGTGGCAGGCGTTTGGAAATTACCTGTCGTATTTGTTGTCAGCAATAATCAATGGGCGATTTCAGTACCACGATCTGCACAAACAGCTTCACAAACGATGGCACAAAAAGCTATAGCAGCAGGGTTTGAAGGCGAACAAGTGGATGGTAATGACATTATTGCAGTACGTCACCGAGTCTCTGAAGCGTTAAAACAAGCGCGTGAGAGTTATCAACCGAGATTAATTGAAATTTTATCCTATCGACATAGTGATCATACGACTGCAGATGATGCTAGTCGATATGAACCCAAAGGAACGCGAGAAAAAGAATGGAGTAAAGAACCTGTTACACGTTTACGACGTTATTTAGAAAGCATTCATGTTTGGGATGAAAATAAAGAAAAAGAATTAGAAGTGAGTTGTGCACAAGAAATAGAACAAACAGTAGAAGAATACATAAAAACACCTCCTTGCAAACCTGAAGTTATGTTTGAACATCTCTATGCAGAATTACCCAAAATTTATGAAGAACAACTAGAAGCGTTAAGACATTTAGCAGACGTTAAAGAAACAGGGGAAGTCAAACATGGCTGAAATCACGTTAGTAGAAGCACTTACGCAAGCGATGGCGTATGAAATGCGTCATGACCAATCTGTTGTTGTATTAGGCGAAGATATTGCAAAAAATGGTGGCGTATTTCGCGCAACACAAGGGTTACTTGATGAATTTGGAGCGGATCGCGTCCGTGATACACCGCTTGCTGAATCCATGATTGCAGGTGTATCAGTTGGTATGGCGATTGCAGGATTAAAACCTGTCGCTGAATTTCAATTCATGGGATTCATTTATCCTGCACTCGATCAAATTATTAATCATGCTTCACGCATGCGTAATCGCACACGTGGACGCTTAAGTTGCCCTGTTGTTTTTCGTTCACCCTATGGTTGCGGCATTCGTGCACCCGAACATCATTCCGAAAGTACAGAAGCATTATTCGCACATATTCCAGGTTTACGTGTTGTTATGCCATCTTCTCCCGCGAGAGCATATGGTTTATTACTTGCATCAATACGTAACCCCGATCCTGTGATATTTTTAGAACCCTCACGATTATATCGATGGGCAAAACAAAATGTACCGGATGATGGAAAAGCATTACCACTTGATGTATGTTTCACATTGCGCGTTGGTACAGATGTAACGTTAGTCACATGGGGTTCCTTAGTAAAAGAAACCTTAGCAGCCGCAGAAACATTAGCAAAAAATGGTATTAGCGCAGAAGTGATTGATGTTGCAACATTGAAGCCTTTAGATATTGATACGATTTTAGCATCGGTAGAAAAAACTGGACGCTGTGTCATTGTACATGAAGCACCACGCAGTGGAGGGATTGGTGCAGACATTTCCGCACAAATTGCAGAACGCGGCATGATGTTTTTACATCGTCTGCTGTAATCTGTCCTTGTGGGCCACTGGGTTTAACAGTACTTAAATCGACATTTAATTGTTTTGCTAACGATCTCACTGCAGGCATAGCTTTAATTTGACTGGATGCAGTTTTAGCCGCACCAATAATCATGTCGCCTTCATCTAATACGGTTGAACTTTCTTCTAAACTGCCAACGACTGTACCTTTATCTTTGTTTGCCGTTTCTTCACCTTCAAATTCAACCAAAGGAGCGTGTGTTGGGATAATATCGCCTTTTTGACCATATAATTTTTTTATTTTACCTGCTTGTGGAGA
>Ga0207039_1189_pt1 | contig 12145 bp, 8 predicted proteins | sample Alteio_BWMinCont_74_FD_153264 | JGI IMG/M metagenome (GOLD analysis project Ga0207039, IMG submission 153264) | Enriched cells from forest soil in Barre Woods Harvard Forest LTER site, Petersham, Massachusetts, United States -... | ecosystem: Environmental > Terrestrial > Soil > Temperate forest >... | reverse complement strand
CATGACCTGTCGGGAACTTGGGAGCCGGCCAATGGGCCGGGCGATGGAATCCAGGCCAATGGTGTGAAAGCCATGCCCAATGACGGCAAGCCGGAACATCAGCTGCCTTACACACCTTACGGATTGCAAGTCTTCAAGTCTCACCACGCGCTCGAAGGAGCCGACGCCGTCCTACCCGGTTTCTATGACGATCCCCGGGACAAGTGCGAACCGATGGGATTTCCTCGGGCGATGTTTTATAACTTGCGGGAGACGCAGATCCTTCAAAACGACTACAAAATAGCCATCCTGTATCAATATGCGACCACGTGGCGCGTTATCTGGACCGACGGCCGCCCCCTTCCGAAGCTCGTGGAGGGCGGCGTGATGATCGGCAATGAGCCTCGGGAGCCGCGATATTATGGATACTCGGTTGCCAAGTGGACCGACGATACCACTCTCGTCGTTCAGACCGTCGGGATGATGGGGGAAGACCGGGTCTGGCTCGATACTGCTGGCCGTCCGATCAGCGATCAATTACACGTGACGGAAACGCTGCATCGCGCCGACCACGACCACATGGATTGGTCGGTTACCATCGACGATCCCAAGATGTACACGAAACCCTGGGTCGCCATGGATAAGTTTCCCATGAAGCTTGAAGATCCTCATCAAGACGTCATGGAGCAGTACTGCTCGCCAATCGAGATGGAGAAGTATAATAAGTTGTTTGGCAATCCCTCGAGCGGGCCGGGCAGCAAGGCGCCTGAGCGATAGAACCAGCGATAGAATAAAAGTCGAGACTCTTCGCGGGTATTCGGTCGGTGCGAACGGATTTTTTTAGAGTGGAGGCAATTCAATGAAAAAGAGAGCGATCCCCCAATTGGCGCTTGCCGTCAGCCTTCTCTGCATCTCAGTTCCGCTGTTCGCGCACCACGGAACCGCGGCTTTCGACGACAAGAAAGTTACGCTGAAAGGAACCGTTACCGAATGGTTCTGGTCCAATCCCCATTGCCTGCTTCAGATTGATGTCAAAGGCGACGACGGCCAAGTCGTACATTGGATCGGAGAGACTCAAAATCCCGTAACCATGGTCAACGGTGGCTGGAGTAAGGCCTCTTTCAAACCGGGCGATGAGGTTACCGTCACCATAATGCCGGTCAAAAATGGTGCGCCGCTCGGACGCATCATGACCGTCCTGCTACCCAACGGGAAGACACTGGACGCCAACGCCGGAATTCGGACTTACAAGTAATTCCTACCTGCGGCGCTGCCGTCCGCAACGCCGCGGGCTGGCGCTCCTAGAAGAGAAACTTCAAACCAAACTGGATTTTGCGGGGACCGCCGGTCCCGACGATCGGGCTGTTCACTCCGACATCGGGAGTTGCCTGGGCCTGGCCAAACGTTGAAGGGGCGCTGAGCGTCGCGTTTGGAGCAACGAACTGCGTCGAGTTGGTAACGTTGTAGATTTCGGCCCGGAATTGCGTCGTAATCTTCTCTCCAATCTTCCAGCTCTTTATGATCGACATATCCCATTCCCAGAAACCCAGGCCGTAAATCGCGTTCCGGCTCATGCTGCCAAACGTCCCTCCGGCGGGCGGGACGATCACCGAGTTCCTCATCATGTAGCAGCCCAGACGATTCAGTTCCAGGAGGCCAGTGTTGTTGGGTACGACTTGACCGAGTACCGTCGCTGGCCCGTTTGGCTCACCGGCGGCTGCGTTTGTACAGGCTGCCGGAAGCCCCACGGTACATATGTTCGTGCCATTAACTTTAGCCGCAAACGCACCGGTGGTCGCGTTCGGCGAAACGAAGCAAGGTATCGGCGTGCCCCCGCCAAAGCCGCCGCTGAAATCGTGGGGATTGCCAACCAGTGTCCACCGATCCTGCCCTTGTCCTGTTCCGCTCAAATCATCACCCCCAGTAACCGGGTCCGTGGGGTTCATCGGTCGTCCGGAAAATACCGAGGCAGTAGATGTGAGTTGCCAGCCTTCCAGCATCTGGGCAAACCCTTTTACCCCCGGAATGAAATACGACGGTCCAAACGTGACGCGATGGCGGATATCAAAGGAAGAATTGCCGTACTCCGCGCCTGGATTTCTGCTGTCCTGGGGCCGAAGCATAGCGAGATCAGACGAGTTCTGGTCCAGGGCATGGGAATACGTGTAGGTGGCGAGAAAGGTCAGACCGTGAGTCGCACGCTCTCTCGCCGTCACTTGTAGGGCGTTGTAATAAGAGAGATTACTGATGGATCCCATCAGTCGCATCTCTCCGAACCAAGGGAACTGTCCAGTTCCATTCAGATTGAATGGACGCCGCGTCTGCTCAGCCGCTCCGCTGGCTCCTGGGAGCGGTTGGTTGATATCTGTGAAATCGAAGAGGTGCTGCCCCTTGTTCCCAACGTAAGTGGCCTCCAGTGTAAGGCTGTTCGTGATGGCGTGCTGCACACCGAAGTTCCAGTTAAGAACCATCGGATACTCGAGGTGTGGCGTGACACCTCCGATGTTGCATTGAGCCACATTGGTGCAGATGCCGGAATTGTTGACATAACTGCCCAGGACGGAAACCCCTGGGGTCCACGGAACAAGCGAGGCCGCCGTCGGGTTGATGGTGAGGCTAGCCAGGTTGATCGTCCCGCCCGGAGTCGTGACAGTTTTCGTGCACGTGGCGAGGTTCGCTGAGGTGCATCCTGCCCCCAGCGTCAGCCCGGTAGGTATGCTTGGCAGGCTTGCACCGGGGGTTACGAAAGGGTTCACGGATGGATTCTGATAAATGATGTTGAAGCCCGCACGGACCACGGTCTTGGCCTTGCCGGTCACATCCCACGCCAACCCGATGCGCGGCGCAAAAGCCCAGGGATCGAGTTTGTAGAGCGAACCGCCACTCCCCTGCTGAACGAGCCCAGATGGGGAGCCCAGAGCGATGTTACCGATTAAGTCACTCGTTTCATGTATTGTCGCTGTGTATTCGTAGCGCACCCCCAGGTTCAGCGTGACGCGCGGGAAGATTCGCCAGTCGTCTTGGACAAACCCGCCATATTCGGGGTAGTGATACCGGCGCGGAATGGTGCCTGTTTGTAACGTTACCGAGCTCACGATTCCTGCCATGAAATTTTCGAGGGCCGTTGAAGCGCAGGTTGGCTGGTTATTTACGAGAGCGGTAATCGCACAGAGGGAGGCTGTGTTCGTGTTAAACGCCAAGGTGCCCTTGCTTAAGTTGGTATTGAGGCTGATCTTCAGCCGCGCAAAAACGAATTCGCCTCCGAACTTGAATATGTGGTTGCCGTGGGTATACGAAACATTATCCAGCCAGCGGTAGATACCACTCGTTTCATCGGTGCCCGTTGCGCCGCCAAGGACGTTGCCTGTAAAACCAGTGATGGTTACGGCTGGGAATCCGCAGGTTGTCCCTCCGGCGACAAAACCCAGGGCGGCATAATTTGGCGCACCCGACCCCGGAGTACAGTCGTAGGAGGGAGAATTCGTGCTGCGGCTATTGTCCCAGCCAAATCGCGCCTCGTTGACCCAGGTAGAATTCGGGATCCACGTCCACCACGCGCGCGCCACGCTCGTGCGTACCTCCATGGGTGTCGACCAGTAAGGCTGGTTGACGCTGCTCACCGGCGCCACGGCGATGCCGTCGCCGTCGAAAAATTCCGCGCTCAAGTTATTGTGGTCATTCAGGTGGTAATCCACTCTCGCCACGCCGTTATCCGTGCCGCCAAAGGTCGGAAACGAGACCGGAAAATTGGTGCTCAGCGTGTTGTTGCCGAATAAACCCGCATTGGGCGTGCATTGGACGGCCGGGGCGGTCACGCAGCCCGCCAAAGCCAAGCTCAGCGCGCTCGGCGTCTTGCCATTCTTAATCAGGTCATTGATCGCATCCGGCAGGCTGCTGGACGTACCAAGGCCGGGTGCCGTGGTCGGCACGTTCGAATTCCTCGGATTCCCGACGTTGTAGCGCTGCCCCTCATAACCCAGCAAGTAGAAAAGCTTGTCTTTCTTGATGGCTCCGCCGAAGGTCCCCCCATAATCCTCAAAGGCCACCGGCGGCTTGGTGCTGAAGAACGCGTTCCTCGTCATGAGAGCTGTGTCGCGCCCCAGGGCGAAGGCCGTGCCATGGATCGTATTGGCTCCCGATTTCATGGCGACGTCGAGTTGCGCTCCAGGCCTCCAGCCGAATTCTGCCTTGGAATTTTGCACCACGTTAAATTCCTGAATGGCGTCCGTCGGCAGCAATACCGCCTGTTCCGGCCCGCCGGCGGGATAGCCTCCGTTGATTGCAGAGGTCGTGTAGTAGGTCATCTGATCGGCCACACCATCGAGGACGTAAACGTTGTACTCGCCGCGCAGGCCATTCGAATTATTTTGCGTTGGGCCGGCGCCTGACCCCGGCCGGAGTTGAAGCGTCGGGAGAAGACCAAGGAGCTGAACATAATTATGGCCGGAAAAAGGCAGGTCGCTCAGAGCGTTGGCGTTTATCGTCCCCTCTAGCTGAGCGTTGGTCGTGGTAATCGCCGGCGCTTCGCCGGTCACCGTAATGGTCTGGTTTTGCTCTCCTGGCTGGAGCGTTACATCCACGTGCACATCCGCGCCGACTCCCAGATCGATGTCCTGGCGGTCAAAAGCTTTGAAGCCCGCATAAGCGGCATGCACCGAATACTTCCCGGGAATGAGGTTGGGAGCAACGTAGGTCCCGGCGCTATCCGTCGTCACGGCTCGCGGAATTCCCCGCGCCACATCAGTCACCGTGACCATAGCCCCTGAAACTGCGCCACCGCTTGTGTCGGTAACGATTCCGCTGATCCGTCCCAGAGTTTGAGAATGAGCCGGCAAACACAAGAACAATGCGGCACACACGCCCACCAGACGAACTACTTTCGTAAACCTCGACCACCTGATTGGATTCATAGAGACCCCATTTCGCAGGAATTTCTGTCGCGGATACTATTTCGACGCTCCCATCAAGTCAAGCTAATCCCGGGGCGGTGGATCTGCTTGAGCTTAAAGAGCATGCGCCCGGATCACTCCCCGGGTGTCGCTTGGCGATGACTCTCAGTTCATGGGCTACGAGCGGCCTCACTTCCTCAGCTCGAGCCGCGGCGCGCGCGAATAACGAGATCTGACTTTCGAGCCATCGTCCGCCTTAAGCGTCCGCGTTAGGAACGATCAGCTGGAGCTCTTGCGGGGGACCTTTGCGCCCCTCTTGCGGGCTTCTGAGAGGCCGATCGCGATTGCTTGCTTTCGGCTTTTGACGCGTCCTCCCTTTCCACCCGGGCCGGAGCGAAGTGTTCCGCGCTTCCGCCGGTGCATTGCGCTCTTGACAGTCTTGCTTGCCGCTTTTCCGTATCTGGCCATTTGATTGCCCTCCGGAAATCTAGTGAATAGCGCAACGTTTTATGCACGTTGCCATTTCTAAACTATGGATGATTTCCCCATGCAGTCGGACGCTCGACATCGGCCTCTCCCACGCAGGCATGAAACGCAGTTGTATTTCTGGACACGCTGAAGTTGCCCGAACAACTTTTCGTGGCGCGGCGGGTTTAAAACTTCAGATATCGTGGACAAAATTTGGCACCCAGCCCCGAACAGGTCCTACGTTTGTGCTTGTACGCATTTAAATGACTCAAACGAGGTGACGAATAATGCGTAATTTGCTTCGGCTTCGCTGCCTGTTGCTTCTAGTCGGCCTCCTGGCGATCTCTTCCGCCGCGCCGGCTCAGATGAGCGTCGGAGTTTCGATCCGCGTTGGGCCGCCTCCCCTGCCCGTTTACGTCCAGCCGGTTTGTCCCGGCGACGGATTTATTTGGAGTCCTGGCTACTGGGCCTGGGGCCCCGACGGCTATTTCTGGGTACCCGGCACCTGGGTTCGTCCCCCTCGAGTTGGAGTTCTCTGGACTCCCGGCTACTGGGGCTGGGGCGAAGGCGTGTATGTCTGGCACGCCGGCTATTGGGGACCGCACATCGGCTTTTACGGCGGCATCAACTACGGGTTTGGCTATGGAGGAGTGGGTTATGAGGGCGGATATTGGGAGCGCGGCGCCTTCGTCTACAACCGTGCGGTAAACAACGTCAACGTCACGGTGATCCACAATACCTACAACAAGACCGTCGTCAACAACGTCACCGTGAATCGCGTCAGCTATAACGGCGGCACCGGAGGCATCGGCGCCCGGCCGAACCCGGCGGAACAGGCCGCAATCCGCGAGCAGCACGTCGCGGCAACCGCGGAGCAAAGCCAGCATGAGCGCGCCTCGGGCTCAAATCGCGCCCTGCTCGCATCGTCGAATCATGGACAGCCGCCGGTCGCGGCAACACCGAGGGCGGGCGCATTCAGCGGCAACGGAGTTGTCGCCGCTCGGGGCGCTGCTGCGCCTAATGCGCGCGCCGATGAGCGTGCTGCTCCCCGCACTGTCAATGCGGGTGCAAATGCGCGGCCAAACGCCGCGCCTCAACGCAACGTACAGGAGCAGCCCCGGGCGAATCGGCCGCCGCCTAAACAGCCTCAGGGCGAATCCCGCCCGAAGAATAAACCTCAACCCAGGGAGGGTCGCGAAAAAGAGGGGAGATAGCGGCGGCGGTTCAGAGGCTTGTTACTCGTCGGCCTTGGAGACGGTCTCTTTCTGTTTCTCGGCGCTCTCTTTGAGAAGCTGATAAAGATGCGTGCGGCTGATTCCGAGTATTTCGGCCGCACGCACTTTGTTTCCGCCCACATGATCCAACACCCGCTGGGCGTGCCGGCGCTCCAGTTGCTCCATCGACATCAACATTTCATGTTCACCGCTCACGGCTGTGCCCTGATTCTGCAGCCGCTCCGGCAAATCGCGCACGTCGATCACATCCGACTCCGTCATCATGCAGGCATGTTCGATCACGTTTTGTAGCTCGCGAATATTGCCTGGCCAGGGGTAACGTGCCAGCAAAGTCTGCACGCGCCGCGTCAGTCCCGCCACGGGCTTGCTGTATTGAGCTGCGAAAGATTTTAACAGGTGACGCTCCAGCAGGGGCAGGTCCTCAGGCCGCTCGGCGAGCGAAGGAACCTTCAGTTCCACCGCGCAAAGCCGGAAATAAAGATCCTCGCGGAACTTTCCCTGCCGGGACATCTCTTGTAAATCGCGGTTCGTGGCCGCCACGATGCGCACGTCCACTTTGTGCAACGCCGGCGAACCCACGCGCTGTACCTCATGATTTTGCAAAACGCGCAGCAGTTTCGCTTGCATGGCCAGGGGCATTTCGCCGATTTCGTCCAGCATTACCGTCCCGCCGTTGGCAAACTCAAAAACGCCGGCCTTGTCCTGGTTGGCGCCGGTAAACGCCCCCTTGACGTGCCCGAAGAGCTCACTTTCCGCAAGGCTTTCGGCAATCGACGAACAGTTGACGGCCACGAAGGGCCGCTTTTCAGATCCGCTCAAGTTATGCAGTGCCTTGGCCACCAGTTCCTTGCCCGACCCGGTCGGGCCGGTGACCAGCACGCTGCGAAAATGAGGTGCCACGCGCCGAAGTTTTGAAAACAGATCCAGCATCAGCGGGCTGCGGCCGATAATCCCCTCAAACTGAAAGTTCTCCAGGAGTTCATTTTCGATCGTGGAACTGCGTTGCCGGCGTTTCGCGTCGGCAATAATAAGCTCGATGCGCTGCCGGAGTTTCTCCGGCGAGAATGGCTTTGGAAAATAGTCTGAGGCGCCCTTTTGAATCGCCTCCACGGCCGATTCAGTCGAGTAATAGCCGGTCATCAGGATAACGTCGATCCCGGGATCAAACTCCACGATCTTCTGCAACAACTCCATCCCTTGCACACCGGGCATCACCAGGTCGGTCAGCACGATCTGCGGGCGCAGCCGGTGCACTAAATCGAGCCCCGCTTGCGGGTCTGACGCCGCGTGGATTTCCAGTCCCGTGCTCGCGAGAATGAAATTCACGAACTTCAGATTTTTGGGATCGTCGTCGATGACGACCAGTTTCATGACTGAAGAATTTCCTGTGGCAGCACTCATGGTTACCTCGCGACCGACATCAAAGCATCTTCCACTCGCCGTAGCAGCTCATCTCGAGTGAAGGGTTTACGCAGAATCGCTGTCCCCTCGTCCAGGACCCCATGGGTCGCGATTTCACCATCGGTGTACCCGGACATGTACAGCACGCCAATGCCCGGCCTCTCGGTCAGCAGCGTGTCGGCCAATTTTTTCCCGCTCATTCCCGGCATGATCACATCGGTCAAAAGCAGGTCGATGACGCTTTCCGTCTTCCGCGAAAGCGCCAAAGCCTCGGACGCGTCGCCCGCCTCGAAGACCGTGTGGCCCATGCCCTTAAGCGTATTCTTCGTCAATTTGAGTAGTGACGGCTCGTCTTCCACCACCAGGATCGTTCGTCGCTCGTTCGTGGCTGCTATGACGGATTTAACTTCAGCGATGACCTCCGGAGCATCCGTCACCTCCGGCAGGTAGATCCGGAAGGAGGTTCCTTTATCCACCTCGCTATCCACCCAGATATAGCCGCCGCTTTGCTTGATGACTCCGTAAGCCGTGGCCAGTCCCAGTCCGGTGCCCTTTCCTTTTTCTTTCGTGGTGAAGAACGGCTCAAAAATATGGGATTGCAGCTCCGCATCCATTCCGCAGCCCGTGTCGGTCACTTTCAACATGGAGTACGGCCCGGGAATTACGTACGGATGGCGGCTTACGGTCGCTTCGTCCAATTGCCAGCGCCCGGTTTCGATCGTCAGCTTGCCTCCTCCCGGCATCGCATCCCGCGCATTGACCACCAGATTCAGGACCACTTGTTCGATCTGGCTGCGATCCGCTTTCACGGTCCCGGTCGTTGGCGAGAGCATCAGTACCATCTCGATATCCTCGCCGATCAACCGCCGGAGCATCTTCTCGACGTCGGTAATGATGGTATTCAGGCTCAGAATTCGCGGTTCCAGGACCTGCTTTCGGCTGAAAGCCAGTAGTTGCTGCGTAAGCGCTGCGGCGCGTTTGCCGGCATTCTGAATTTCATCCACGGCTTCGCGATAGGGGTCTTCGGGTGGAATCCTCTGCTGCAGCGCTTCGGCGTATCCGATGATCAATCCCAGAAGATTATTAAAATCGTGTGCTACCCCGCCCGATAACCTGCCAATGGCTTCTAGTTTCTGCGAACGATAAAGCTGCTCCTCCAGCTGCTTGCGTTCGGTGATGTCCCGATTGACGATGACCAGTTTCTCTACCTGTCCGGACCGGTTCATTACCACGCTGGCGGTCGACTCCAGCGTCAGCCATCGGCCATCCTTGTGGCGGATGCGATACTCCACCGTGCGGCCCTGACCCGTGCGCCGCGCTTCCGCTGCGGCATCCATCACACCCTTGCGATCGTCTGCGTGGATTTGGTCAAAGGCCGAAGTCTTGCCCAATTCCTCTTGCGAATAACCCAGCATCTTCTGGTACGAGGGACTGTTGTAAAGCCGCTGGCCGTCTACATCCACCACAGCGATCATGTCCGCCGCATTCTCGCTGATCAGGCGGAAGAGCTCCTCTCGCTGTGCGAGCTCCCGCCGAAATCGAAAGAGTTGAACTTGCTGGAAGATGACGTAGACATCAAAGAGCAGGATGATCCCAACCAGCGCGTGCACCGCGAGATCGGTATCGAAAGCATAGGAGGAGACTTGCGGAATCGTCGACGGGAGCAGCAGGCATACGATTCCGGAAGTCAGGATCAGTGACACGGCAATCGCTGACGACGAGAGCCACCATTGACGCCGCTCTACGCGACGCCAGTGGTCTCGAAGGAATCCCGCCGCGTTAATCCCCAGCCCCGAATCGAATAGCTTCATCGCAGGTTGAACTGGCCCCTCAAAGCCCCCTCAAACCCCTCTCAAACACTTGTTACTCGTTGTTAACTATTATCCGAGTGAATGAATCCCCCACAAAGACTTCATTGCGGAGGCGTGCTTGGCTGGTTATTGAGAAGATGTGCGAAACACAATACTCGGCAGCGTCTTAACATCATGCAATTCAATGGATTAGCAGGTCGGCGGTTCAGTCTGGAACACTCGCGGTTCGCGCCATCTCCCTCAAGCTCGCACCTTATAGGTTAACGGTACTAACCGCATTGGCCCCGATGACCTATTGCGGAAGAGGGATATCTCCCGCAAGCTAGTCTGCCGATCTTTGGGGGAGCGGAAGTCATGAGCCAAATTTTCGAGGCACTACGAAAAGCTGAATCGCTACAAACAGCCGCTGCGGATACGGCGGATACAAAGGATATCGCCGTGAAAACCGGTGCTGAGCGCCGGCGAAGCAAGCGGCGACCGATCAAAGCGAACATTCGAATTTACGGCCATGGGCCGGGCATGAACCCGTTCTACGAAGAGAACCCCATTCTCAATGTGAGCGCGGAGGGCGCATTGCTGCTCCTCAAGGTGCCCGTCACCGCTGGGCAGAAATTGCTCCTCGTCAACGAAGCTACCGGACAGGCGCAGGAATGCCGCGTCCTGCGCACCGCTTGCGGGAAAACAAACGAACTTGAGGTAGCCGTCGCCTTCTCTGCTCCACATCCGGAATTTTGGGATCGTTTGGACGAAAAACGGGAGCTAACCGGCATCGAGAAGCGCGCTCTTCCTCGCGTCGCCCTGCCGCGAGGCATGAACGTCACCTGGAGAGGCGATGGAAAATCCCTCGACTCCCGAGTGCTGACAATCAGCGCAGGTGGCCTGTCGATCGCCACTCCGGAACCGCCCGGCGTAGGCGAGTTGATCCAGGTCCGTTTCGAAGTTCCTGCCGGAGAGGTCAATGCGCGAGCGATCGTGCGTCACGCGCGTCAAGGCGAGGGAATGGGCGTCGAGTTTATTGCCATCTCGCAGGACGCCCGCGACCGTCTGGATCTCCTGCTGCGGAAGCTACTCGCCTAGCGCGATATCGGCGATCTGCTAACCCGGATGCGATTCTTGCACGCGCTCTTCTGCCCACTCTTCAGCCGCATGCATGGCCTCGTAAAGCTGCTCGAAGCTCTCGATAGCAAAAAGCAGCTTATGAATGCGGTCCACCCTGACCGGGGTCCTCAGCACTTCTTCCAGATTAAAGCTTCTGATCTCGCAGCCACCCTCGATGACGTTGCTGCACTCGCGATGTGAGCTGATCACTCCGCTGCCATAAACCTTGATCTCTCCATCCTGTCGAATGAGACCGAATTCAACCGTATACCAGAATAGACGCCCCAGTCGCTCCAGCAGATCCTGGTCGTTGATCCTCGCGCAGACGCTTCCGTAATGTTGCAGGAAGTCCGCGAACACGCGATGCGCGTGCATGGGTACGTGCCCGAAAACGTCATGGAAGATGTCGGGTTCCGGCGTGTACTCCAGCGAATCCCGTCCCCGCAGCCACGTGGTCGTAGGGAACATCCGCGCCGCCAGCATTTCAAAGAAAGCTTCCGCTGGCAGAAAGCCGCTCACCGGCGTGGTGCTCCATCCCGTTCTCGGTCCCAGGAGCGCGCTGATCGCGGCAAGATCCGGCAGGCGGTTATCCCGTAGTCCGATGACTTGATATCCGTCCAAATATTCCCGGCAGGCATGGGAATCGATTTGCGGGCGTCTCCGCCGCACCAGTTCCTGCCAGACCTGGTGCTGTTCGGCGGAGTAGTCCGCGTATTTTTGTTCGATCAGATACGGCGCCGCGGCTTTGAGGGATTCCGCTGGCATTTAGGTTCGCTCCTTCCTTACTCCCTGTTACATATAATAGGATGAACCTTTGGCGGGGCACGGGCAATCCGCCCGCGGCGGCTTTGCGCTCTTGATGCCACTGCCTCCGGTGTTCCTGCAGACGGCGTCCCTGCCGAATATCGAGCTCCCGGTCGCGAACGGCAAAGCTGAAGATCCGCCCCGCCAACGTAAGTTGCCCCGTCGCTACCCTCTCCGACGGCCGCCGACGCGGTGAGCTTACGGCAACGGCTCGACGGTTACTCTCTCGACAGTCACTCTTTGAAAAACACAGCTGGGCTGATCTTGACTCTTGTCCCTTGGAAACCGATAATCGCTTCTCAATTTCTGCACGGACTCACCGCTCCCCCCTTCCCTGAGAGTCCCGGTTCGTGGCGGCATGTCATTTAAGAACAAGTTGGCGGTAGCGCTCGGAATGGCCCTGGCTGTTCTGTTTTGCCTTGGTGTCCTCTCCTACTGGCGCACCATCCAGGATGATCAA
>Ga0207039_1188_pt1 | contig 12250 bp, 12 predicted proteins | sample Alteio_BWMinCont_74_FD_153264 | JGI IMG/M metagenome (GOLD analysis project Ga0207039, IMG submission 153264) | Enriched cells from forest soil in Barre Woods Harvard Forest LTER site, Petersham, Massachusetts, United States -... | ecosystem: Environmental > Terrestrial > Soil > Temperate forest >... | reverse complement strand
AAACCAGAATGTGGTTTCGTTTAACTGCTACCGTTAAATAAGCATGTTGAGCTTTATTCACTTTCGAACGTAACAATGCATCTATATGTTTTTTTTCACCATATATAGGCCGGTTAACACTGTATTCATAAAAAACTTTTGGTGTTAGTAAATTTTGCCAGGATTTAATTTGTAATCCTTGCGAATTATAAAGGTATACATAAACAGGAACTTCATCTTCTGCTAATCCCTGACTAGTGGAAGTATTGTCCGATTGGGTCGCTGCTATACTACTTTCTAAATGTGTAATTAACTTTTGTAACCGTTCATTGACAAAACGAAATTTATTCCCAATTTTATATTTTTCACGCAATACTTTATCTTGATTAATTGCTTTGCGTATAACTTCAATTAATCTTAACTTTTCATCTATGTCTGGATTCGGTTGCTTTGACATTTGATTGTTTATCCTTCCTTTAAATAGAACGATTCAATTGTTCTAACTGCATTGCCGTATCTAAAAGATACTGCACAGTATCTATCGGTTTATTATCGGGAAGAGGGGGAGAAACATTTTGCAAACCCATAGCTAATGCATAAGCTTTGGATGCAATATCATGTAATTCATTTTGGACCAATTGATAATCTGTAGGTGCCATACCACTTACCTCGCCATTTTTTATATGTCTAATAATTATTATACACCTAATTGGATAAAAATAACCCCTTGATTTATATACCCTCAGAGAAACCCAACTGGCGCCATCCTTCATAGGCAATAATGGCTACTGCATTGGAAAGATTCAAACTTCTGGAGATCGCTAACATAGGTATTCTTATAATTTGGTCTTGGGGTAAGGCCTCAAGAACTGATACGGGTAACCCACGCGTCTCGGGCCCAAATAATAAAACATCCTCGGCTTCGAAGCACACCTCGGTATAATTTTTTTTACCTTTGGTCGAACAAGCAAAAATTCGCTTTGGTTTTAATTGTTCTAAGAATGTTTCATAATTATCATAATGCTTGACTCGCGCCCATTCATGATAATCTAAACCTGCTCGCTGAAGCTGTTTATCATCCACTGTAAAACCTAAAGGATGAATTAAATGTAATTGCATCCCGGTATTTGCACAAAGCCGAATAATATTACCCGTATTGGGTGGGATTTCAGGTTGGTATAACGCAACATGTAGCACGATTATCCTTCCCTTTTTTCCAAATATGGATTAGCTAACTCTTTATTGCGCTCCATTAAATAAGCACGTCTTTGTAAATAGGCATCGCGTAAAAATACATATTTATCTACGGCAGCTTGATCAAATACAGATTGAAAATGTAATAAATCAGCTCGTCTTGATACAACCCCTACGCCATATACAGCGTACCGAGTTCGGGTTGGATTGATGTAAGGGTAAATTGAAAAAGCATAATAATCGACCGGCAGACCAATCAAATCTCTAAAACTACTAGGGCCAAAAAATGGTAATACTAAATAAGTTGAATTAGTAAAACCCCAACGCGCAAGTGTCAGACCAAAATCTTCTTTATTGGGTTCAAGCCCAATATCGGTTGCTACATCAAAGAACCCCAAAATACCAACAGAAGAATTAATGGCAAACCGCCATGAATCGCTCGTCGCCTGATACAAATTACCTTGTAAAACATCGTTACAAACCGTAGGAATCGTGTCTATATTGGCATAAATGTTAGTAATCCCTTTGACTATAGGCTTAGGAACGATTTTGATATACAACGTTGCCACTGGCTTTAAAATAACCGCATCTAAAAAATCATTAAAATGAAACATCACTCTATTCACTTTTTCTAAAGGGTCATTAGTTGTCTGAGTTTCATTTAGTGGGGTTTGAGCAAAAGTCATTTCTGCGCTGAAAAAAAATAAAAAAATTACAATCAGAGTAATCCATTTATTTTTTTGTTCACACATCGTTAATACCTTGATAAAAATTCTCATTAGTGTATCTATTGCTAGTCAATAATGCCAATAGGATTTCAGTATGTCTAACAGACCAAAGCCCTTTGCCTTAATTATTTTAGATGGATGGGGTCATCGAGAAGAAATTGAAGCGAATGCCATTGCTCAGGCAGCTAAACCTAATTGGGACCAGTTATGCAGCCAATACCCACATACACTTATTTCTGGCTGTGGACGTTGTGTGGGGTTACCTGATGATCAAATGGGTAATTCTGAAGTTGGCCACTTAAATATGGGGGCTGGGAGAATCGTTCACCAAGATTTAACTCGCATCGATATGGAGATCGAGAATAAAAAATTTTTTTCAAATCCTGTTTTTGTTAATGCCATTCAATATGCAATAAATAATAAGAAAAATATCCATATCTTAGGTTTGCTTTCAGACGGCGGTGTTCACAGTCAATTAAGACATATTGAAGCATTGATTACTTTGGCGGCAGAGCATCAAGCTCAACAAGTATACATCCATGCATTTCTGGATGGACGCGATACACCCCCAAAAAGTGCAAAAGCTTCTATTGAAAGTCTTGTTAACCATTGTAATAAACTATCGTGCGGCAAAATTGTTTCGCTGATAGGTCGCTATTATGCAATGGATAGAGATAATCGATGGGAACGAATTCAACAAGCTTATGACTTATTAACCCAAGGTATAGCGGTTGATTACGCCAGTAATCCTATCACTGGCTTAGAGCGAGCCTATGCGCGCGGCGAAACAGATGAATTTGTTCAGCCAACCAGTATTGCTGAACAACAAACTCCGGTTACGATTCAAGATGATGATATTGTCATTTTCATGAATTATCGAGCTGATCGCGCACGAGAATTGACACGCGCTTTTATTGATAAAGATTTTAAAGGATTTAAAAGACAGGTTTGGCCTAAACTACATGAATTCATTTCTTTAACCCAATATGACGTGACTTTGCCTACCACTATTGCTTACAAGCCAGAACGGTTAAATAATATTTTAGGGGAATATTTAAGTCATTTACATTTTCGACAATTGCGCATTGCTGAAACTGAAAAATATGCACATGTAACTTTCTTTTTTAATGGCGGTATTGAAAAAGCCTATCCAGGTGAAGATAGAGTTTTAATTCCATCTCCTAAAATAGCTACTTATGATTTGCAACCAGAAATGAGTGCTCCGGAAGTCACAGAACGCCTAGTGCAAGAAATTCAAAAACAAACTTATGATGTTATTATTTGTAATTTTGCAAATCCCGATATGGTGGGCCATACAGGTAACTTTAAAGCAACTGTCAAAGCGATCGAAATAATTGATGCCTGTGTAGGAAAAATTATTAAAGCCTTACAACAAGTAGGCGGTGAAGCACTTATTACGGCAGATCATGGAAATGCTGAAATCATGTTTGATGAAACAACAGGTCAAGCACATACCGCTCACACTCATGAACTTGTGCCGCTACTCTATATTGGTCGCAAAGCACATGTTATAAAAAAAGATGGAATCCTCGCAGATATCGCTCCTACCATGTTATATTTATTGGGGATAAAACAACCGGATGAAATGACAGGACAACCCATTTTCAAGTTGGATGAATGATGAAATATCGATACGGATACGTCAAAAGATTATTATTGATTTTAAGTATTTTATTTTTTTCGCATTCTCTATTGGCGAATCAAATTCAATTTGATAAGAAAAAACTTGAATTAGCCGAACTCAGTAAACAAATTCATATTCTACAAATTACCCTGGAAAACGAACGCAAACAAAATGTGGCTTTAGATCAACAATTAAAAACGACTGAATTGACTCTCTCTGTACTCAACCAGGAAATAAATCACATTACTCAATTACAACTTGCTCAAAAACAAGAATTAGAAAAATTAAAGAACCAACAACAACAAGAAACTGACAAATTAAATATGCAATTAGCTGCATTAGCGTTGCATGTGCGCAAGGCTTATGAATTAGGTAAATTAAATGAATTCAAAATTATCTTAAACCAGGAAAATCCACAAACACTTAGCAGATATTTAGGATATTACCGATACCTCACTCAACAACGATTGCAGTTAATTAATGAGAGCAAAGCGACCTTAGATGCACTCAATCACACCATGCAAGAAATCACCCAAAATCAATTTGAAATGAAAAATCTACTTTTGCAAAAACAACAGCAACAACAAAAACAAGAATCTACTCAAAAATTACGGCAAGCACTTATTGTCGGATTAGCTCAAGAAGTACAAACAAAAGAACAACAACTCACTACTTTATTAACTAACCAAAAAGCCTTACAAGATACACTCTTAGCCATCCAAAGACAGCCGGTTGTAGACATATTAAGCAACTATCTTCCTTTTGAAAAATTACAAGGTAAGTTACGTTGGCCAGTCAACGGTAATATCATTGGTTATTTCGGAAATTCATTACAGCTGGGAGACCAACATTTAACTGGTATGATTATCAAAGCCCCTCAAGGAACTCCTGTACATGCTATCTCGGCTGGGAAAATTGTTTTTGCAAATTGGTTACGCGGTTTTGGTTTGCTCGTCATTATTGATCATGGCAATGGCTATATGAGTTTATACGGCAGAAACCAAACTGTTTTTACAAAAGTAGGCAATAAAGTGAAATCTGGGGAATTAATTGCCGCAATTGGCAATACCGGTGGCTATGATATTTCTAGCTTATACTTTGAAATTCGTCGAAATGGAATGCCGGTAAACCCTAGCTTGTGGTGTCGTTCAACCTAATATAAGTCGCCCAACCGTTCTTTCAAAAATAAGCTATACTGTTATTAAAGAATGCTAAATATTCCCTTCCATTTGAGGGCGCCAATATGAACTTGCGAGCATTTACCTACCTAAGCTTAATGAGTTTAGCTATTGTTTCTGTTATGTTTTTTAATCCAGCTTATGCTCTTAAAGATGCGCCTACACCGACTTCTATCTTAACTCAGGCAACAAAAAACCAGCCTTTAGATGAAAATGATATCAATCGGTTCACAACTGCTATTTCTGAAATCAAAGATTTTTATGTGCAATCCATTAGTGATAAAAAATTACTAGAAGATGCTATTCGGGGCATGCTAAGCGGGCTTGATCCGCATTCTGAATACCTGGATGAAGATGCTTATAAGACGCTGCTTATGACAACCAATGGAGAATTTGGTGGTTTAGGTATCGAAGTAACGGGAGAATATGGCGTACTCAAGGTCATTAGCCCAATCGATGATACTCCAGCTTCTAAAGCAGGTATTAAAGCCGGAGATTATATTGTTTCTATTGATGGCAAACTAGTCAATGAAATGACTTTACAAGAAGCAGTCGATGCCATGCGGGGTAAAAAAGGTTCGGATGTTTCTCTCACGATTATTCGTAAAGGCGATAAAAATCCAATTACGTTTAAATTGGTCAGAGATACAATTCGCATTGTCAGTGTAAAAAGCAAAATGCTCAGTAATGGTTTTGGATACGTTCGTATTACCCAATTCCAAGAACCCACTACCGAATTAATGATTAGTGCAATTAATAAATTAAAAGCTGAGTCAGGTGGGAAACTAAAAGGTTTAATTTTAGATTTAAGAAATAATCCAGGTGGGCTTTTAGAAACGGCTGTTCAAGTCGCGGATGTATTCCTCAATCCAAGTCAACTCAACAATAAATATAAAGATCTTATTGTTTACACAGAAGGCCGTCTGCAAAAAGCTCAATACAGTGCCAAAGTAACTCCCAAAGCTTCTGGAGATATTTTAAATGGCGCTCCTATAGTCGTACTCGTCAATGAAGGCTCTGCTTCTGCTTCTGAAATTGTTGCAGGCGCCTTACAGGATTATCATCGAGCAGTCATTGTAGGAACCCAAAGTTTTGGTAAAGGTTCTGTGCAAACAGTATTGCCACTCGATGATAAACATGCAATTAAATTAACAACCGCGCTCTACCATACTCCTTCTGGACGTACTATACAAAATGTAGGTGTGATACCAGATGTAGTGGTTGCAGATCTTAAAATTGAAAATAAAACCAATACGGATGCAGTGTTAGAACCTATTAAAGAATTTGGTTTGAAAGGTCATCTATCATCTAATCTATTAAATAAATCTAACACATCTACATCAACTGCGAGTCCTTTAGATACTACTTTAGATACAGATGCAGTCTCCTTGGCAAAAGAAGATTTTCAACTTTATGAAGCCGAAAAAATATTACAAACAATGTATATGTTAGGAAATAATAGTACCTTTTCGGTTCCTGCTGCCCCAAGTGCTGCAGTAGCAGCTACAGTTCCTACGCCAAATTAACACCCTACCTAATTTTGGTGGATTACGCGCCTGACGGCGCTAATCCACCCTACTATGCTGGCATGACCATAATGGCATCTATCTCAATCGCTACATTCTTAGGTAACGCGCTGACTTGTATCGAAGTACGTGCTGGAAAAGGTTTTTTAAAATAATGCAGCATGATTTCATTAACATTTACCAAATGATTTATATCTATTAAATAAACAGTCAATTTTACAATTGAGTCCAGGCTTCCACCTGCAGCTTTAGTCACTTGTTTTAGATTTTCAAAAATTTGTTTTATTTGTGCATTGATATCACCTTCTATCACACTCATTGTTTCAGGCTGTAAGGGAATTTGTCCTGAAAGATAAATAGTGTTATCAACTTGAATCGCTTGAGAATAACTACCAATCGCAGCGGGTGCTTTGTCGGTTTGAATTTCTTTTTTCATTAATATGACCTTTAAAAAAATAAGGCCATATTTTAATTATTAAAATATGGCCTGGTTGCTTTGTTTCAATATTATTTTTTCGTATTACAATTGCATGAAGGACAGGTTGTTCCACAACGACAGCAACGAGCACAGCAATTATAAACCCAACCAACGATGATACCGAAAATAAACCCTTCTGCTAAGCCCCAAAGACCTCCTATCGCACCACCGACTAAAGTAGCTGAATAACCTTTGTAGATGGCAGAATATTGATCAATCATTGAAGCCCCAATACCCCATTGCCATGATGCCCAGGCAAATAACATCATCGCCAAACCGCTTGCGATACCAAATCCTAGGCCTAGTCCCGGCACACAGATGTGGGAATAACATTTGTTTTCCATAAAATCTCCCTATAAGTTAAGAAAAACCTGCTCAAAAGCATTATAAAATATTCTATCTAGTCTCACCACACGTTTATTAAGTTTGGGTTTTCTGATAATATGGTGCTTATTTTTTTACAATTAAAGAGATTTTGGTTTATGAAGACGCCATTCATACTTTTTTTAACTTTAGTTTTAAGTAGCTTCGTCTCTCCTATATTTGCAAAAGAACCACAAAACCTAGAGGTTATAAGGACAAAACTGGTTAAATATCATGATTCTGGCGAATATCAAAATGACCAGGCCAAAGTAATCAATCAAGCTATGTTGTATTTAAAAAATCGTATTGCAAACAATGCCAAGTCCCATAAGTCCGTCAAAATGGCAATTGTCATGGATATAGATGAAACATCCTTGTCTAATTACGATGATATGGTGAGATTACGCTTTGGTGGCACTTTAGAAGAAATCAAACAAGATGAAGATAAAGCAAATGATCCTGCTATCAAATCTAGTTTGGAGCTTTATCGATATGCTAAAAAAAATAATATTGCTGTATTTTTTATTTCTGGACGTAAAGAAAATAGTCGCGCTCCAACCACTAAAAATTTAAATGATGCAGGTTATGTCAATTTTGATGGCTTAATTTTAAGACCAGAAAATTATTCTGAAAAATCAATTGTGCCGTTCAAAACATCAGCAAGAACTTCAGTCGAAAAACAAGGTTACACGATTGTCTTAAATCTTGGTGATCAAGAAAGTGATATGAAGGGCAATCACGCTGATAAGAGTTTTAAATTACCGAATCCGTATTATTTTATTCCGTAGCTCATAGTTAAATACGCTATTACTTTGGTTAATAACTCAGGATCTTCACTATTAAACCATGTGATATCCGGCCAACTGCGCAACCAGGTTAATTGTCGCTTCGCTAATTGACGCGTAGCGATAATGCCTTTTTCTTGCATTTCTTCATAGGTTAATTTACCTTCGAGATATTCCCACACTTGTCGATAGCCAACTGAACGCATTGCCGGTGTATCTAATGTTAAATCTCCACGATCATGTAATCGTTTGACTTCTTCAATCAATCCTTGTGTTAACATTTTTTTAAATCGTTCAGCAATTCTTGCATGCAAAATGGAACGGTCTTCAGGTGCAATAACAATATTTATAAATGAGTAATCATGTTGTAAGCCTGCCTCTCGTTGCCAGGCAGTGAGGTTTTTCCCTGTTGTTAAATACACTTCTAATGCTCGTTGAATGCGTTGACTGTCATTCGGATGAATACGCGCCGCTGCTGCTGGATCCACTTGTTGTAATTGTTGATGTAACTCAGGCCAGCCTTTTTGTAATCCTTCTTCGTTAAGCTTTTGACGTATCACAGGATTGGCTGATGGCATGTCTGATAATCCTTGTTGTAAACTGCGAAAATACAACATGGTACCGCCTACCAATAATGGTATTTTATTTTTTGAAAAAATCTCTTCTATTTCTTTTAAAGCATCTTGCTTAAACTGTGCTGCAGAATAAGCATCTTTTGGATCACGAAAATTAATTAATCGATGTGGGGCTTTTTTTAATTCTTCTGCATCAGGCATCGCAGTGCCAATTTGCATTTGTTGATAAACCATCGCGGAATCAACGCTGATAATTTCAAATGGAAATGTATTAACTAATTCGATGGCCAGCTTTGTTTTGCCTGAAGCAGTTGGGCCCATTAAACAGACTATTTTATTGGTATCGTGTGATTTCATTAGCGTCCACGTAAAAATAATTTATCTAATTCTTCCATAGATAATTTCATCCAGGTTGGACGGCCATGATTACACTGTCCACTATGATCAGTATCTTCCATCGTGCGTAATAATGCATTCATTTCTGGAATCGTTAAACGTCGATTGGCACGCACAGCAGCATGACACGCCATGGTCGCTAAAATATGTTGAATATGTTCTTCTATGCGAACACTTTGTTGTTCTACAATTAAATCTGCCGCCATATCACGAATCATTTGCACAATATTACTATCGCGCAATAATTCGGGTACTTCACGTACAACAATCGATTCTTGTCCGATGCGTTCTACTTTTAAACCCACTTTTGTAAATAATTCGGGAGTATTTTCAATGATATTAGCTTCCCGTTCAGTTAATGTTACAGAAATGGGAATCAACAAGGGTTGAGAGGCAATGCCTTGTTGCATGTTTTTCTTTAATTGTTCATACATAACACGTTCATGTGCTGCATGCATATCTACTAATATTAATCCTTCATCATTTTCTGAGAGAATATAAACACCTTGTAGTTGTGCCAAAGCAAATCCTAACGGTGGACTCTTGGGTGTGGGTGCCGTGTCAGGTTGATGTAATTGATTGTATACCGCCATTTGTTCATTCACTTTAAATGGCATGGGATTTTGTCGATGTATTACGGGTTTTGAATATTGCACTGCTTGCGTTGCATGTTCATGTACTAATTCTTTTTTGTGAACTTCATGTTGATGATTAAAGGTCATTTCAGTGGGTGCACAAACTTCATGATGACCTGGCCGCACATGCGCTAATGCATCTTGCACTGCTCTACAAATAAAATCGTGTACTAAACGACTTTCACGGAAGCGTACTTCATGTTTAGTGGGATGCACATTCACATCGACTTGTTGTGGCACAATCGTGAGAAATAATACATAAGCACAATGGCGTCCTCCGTACATGACATCGTGATAAGCCTGGCGTACAGCATGGCTGACTAATTTATCTCTAACAATGCGTCCATTGACATAAAAATATTGTAAATCGGCTTGGGCTCGTGAAAAAGTTGGCAATCCAATCCAGCCAAGTAATTTAATGCCCTCAATCTCTGTCTCAATTTTTAAGGCATGTTCTGTAAAATCTGCGCCACATAAACTTGCAACTCGTTGCTCACATTCAATATCAGAATTTGCAGGTCGATATTGTTTAATTAATCGTTGGTTGTGTTTTAAAGTAAAATTAACATGAAAACAACTTAATGCTATGCGTTTTACCACTTCATCAATATGTTCAAATTCAGTTTTTTCAGTGCGTAAAAACTTACGTCTGGCCGGTGTATTAAAAAATAAATCACGCACTTCAACCGTTGTTCCTTTAGGATGTGAAGAGGGAGCTATTTGCGGCTCACTATCTGTTCCATTAGATGTAATCGCCCAACCTGGAGTCGAGTCTAATGCAGAGGCTAAATGTAAACGCGATACCGAACTAATACTCGCTAATGCTTCACCCCTAAAACCTAATGTCATGATTTTTTCAAGATCATCTAAATCATAGATTTTACTGGTTGCATGACGATTTAATGCAAGTTGCAAGTCGTCTTTATGTATTCCACTACCATTATCGCGAATACGAATTAATCGCATACCACCTTGTTCGATTTCAATATCGATCTGAGTTGCACCAGCATCTAAACTATTTTCTATTAACTCTTTGACGACGGATGCAGGTCGTTCTATCACTTCACCTGCAGCAATTTGATTTGACAGTAATGAACTTAATTTTTGTATACGTACCATTGATCATTAACCCTGTAAATTCTTTTTAATATAACTATTTAATCCATCGAATAATGCTTGTGCCAAAGCACTTTGATATTTCTTATCACGCAAATGTAATTCTTCTCTTCCATTAGAAATAAAACCTGTTTCAACTAAAATGGATGGGATATCAGGTGATTTCAACACAACAAAGGGAGCTTGTTCTACGCGTGGATAACGTAATTTTGCTACGCCATGAACAGAATTTAACATGACATTACCTAATCGCAGACTATCTGTAATTGTAGCAGTTTGTGCAAGATCAATCAGCACAGATCTCAAGACAACACTTTGATCGTTTAATTCTCCCAAATCTACCCCACCTAATTCTGAATAATTTTCTCGTTGCGCAAGCCAGCGCGCTGCTTCACTGCTTGCACCTCGATGTGATAAAGCATAAATCGATGCTCCTGAAGCAAGTGTATTAAAATAAGAATCAGCGTGAATTGACATAAATAAATCAGCCTTATCTTTGCGCGCTAATCGTATTCTATCTCGTAATGGTACAAAATAATCTCCATCACGAGTTAAAATCGCTCGCATATGGGGTTGTTGATTAATGAGAGTAGCAAGACGTTGCGCAATGCCTAGTACGACATCTTTTTCTTTCGTGCCGTGCTCACCTACCGCACCCGGATCTTTTCCACCATGACCGGCATCCACTACTATTGCAATGGTATGGGATTTTTTTACCATCAACATAGGTTGTGGAGTTCTTATATCATGTGAAATTATTTTTTTATTTGTTATTAATTGTGTTTTGGGTTGAGGATTCACAATGTTAACAGCATTCTTGGAATCAATGTCGATCACTAAGCGATTAGTTTTTTCCTTTGGCATGCTATCCACTCTGCATCCAGGTTTAATTTGTAAAATCAAACGTAAATTATTTCCCGAATTCGATACATTCTTAATACTGTTAATTTCATTCGTAGGTAAATGAAGATGATTTAAATACTCACCCAAACGGGTATTGTCAAAATCAATGATCACTTGATCGTTAGCAGTAACAACATGAGGTTGTATTTCATCATTTAAGGAAAAAATAACTCGCGTTAACTTATCCGATTTAATAATACGAATATTCGTTAAATATCCTGCGTTACATGTTGCTGAGAATAAAACAATGAACAGACTACAAATAATGATTCGCAAAAAATATTGCACCTTACACTCCTTTGACATCTTTTAGCCCTGCAGACAATGTTTGCAAAAACCTTTTGCCTTTATCTGAATGAGCTGCAAACTCAATATTCCGACCGCTCGGACAAATTTGAATATGACAAATTAAATCGGGTAATGGAACGAATGTTCCTCCTAATTCAGGCCATTCAATCAAGCAAATGGCCGGTGTTAAAAAATAATCGCGTAAGCCAATAAACTCAAGCTCTTCAGGATCGCGCACTCGGTAAAAATCAAAATGATAAAAATGAGTTTTATTTAGTTCATAAGGTTCAACGATCGCATAACTCGGACTTTTGACAGAACCAGTATGCCCTAGTCCTTGTAAAATACCCCGAGTCAGAGTGGTTTTCCCTGCTCCTAATTCACCTTTTAAAAAAATGACTGCCTGCTTTTCCAACACGCGCGAAAGCATACGGCCACATTCTAAAGTGGCAGCTTCATCT
>Ga0207039_1187_pt1 | contig 12268 bp, 7 predicted proteins | sample Alteio_BWMinCont_74_FD_153264 | JGI IMG/M metagenome (GOLD analysis project Ga0207039, IMG submission 153264) | Enriched cells from forest soil in Barre Woods Harvard Forest LTER site, Petersham, Massachusetts, United States -... | ecosystem: Environmental > Terrestrial > Soil > Temperate forest >... | reverse complement strand
CAGGCAATGCAAGTTATCTCGAACCTTACGAAAAATGCCATTCTAAAATATATAGACTCATAGATAAGCTTGAGCCAATGATTAATGGAGATGCTGAGGCGCATGAACGAGTACAAAAACTACGGCGATTAGTTGATATTAAACTTGCTGAGCTACATAAAACTATCGAGCTCAGGCGCCAATACGGCTTTGAAGCGGCTCAGAAAATGGTAATTACGAATGCCGGTAAAGCAAGCATGGATGAAATTCGATCCATTGTAAATGATATGGAGAATAAACAGAATTTGCTATTGGAGCAGAGATTAAAGAGGCTGGCAGAAGATTTCTACGCGAGCAGATTATATTCAATTATTTTGATCTTGGCAGGGTGTGTATCCGTAGTTGGTACATTGTTACTTATAGGGAAGCTGATCGCAAAACGAGAGAAAGAAGTAAGTTTACTAAATATTCAATATGACATAACCAATATATTGGCTAATTCTCCTGATACCAACGACTCAATAAATTTAATCCTAGCGACAATTTGTAAAAATCTTGGTTGGAGTTTAGGCGCTTTCTGGTCTCTGAATAGTGTCGACGACGTCTTGAAATGTATTACTTTATGGTGTGCGCCAACTCTTGAAGCATCGGAATTTGAATCTCTCACACGTTCCACCATCCTATCCAAGGGATATGGATTACCAGGCAGAACCTTTGCATTGCAACAACCTATATGGACTGAGGGCATGACGGAGGACTTCACGGCAAGGGTAAAGGCTGCCACGAAAGAAGGGATCAATACAGGTCTATGTGTGCCTATTACCTTTGGCAATAATAAACTAGGAGTTATTGAATTTTTTAGTAAGAAGAAACAGAAAACAGACAAAGAAATGATTCGTCTTATAGTAGCTTTAGCTAATCAAATTGCTCAATCTTTTGAGCGTCAACAAGCCGAAGGAGCTTTAATAGAGCGCGAAGCTACCCTATCAGCGATTCTTGATACTGCTGCTGAAGGTATTTTTTCTGTATCCGAAGAGGGAATCATTGAATCGGCCAATGACGCTAGCTGTAGGATATTTGGCTGGGATGCGAGTGCTTTGCCAGGCAAAGACGTGAAAACTATTTTACCTCAATTCTTGGCAGTGGCAAATGGACAGCGAGGCAAAGGCGAGTCTATTGGAAATAATGAATCCTATGGTAGTGATATTGAAACTGCGGGCATACGAAGCGACGGATCGGAGTTTTCTGCGGAGATTTCTTTCAGCATTACAAATGTAAAAGACAAGAAAATAACTACTGGTATCGTACGCGATATCACTGAGAAGAAAGCAATTGAGAGGCGAGTGAGTGAATTCTATTCGACCGTTTCACACGAACTCAGGACTCCCCTTACGTCAATTCGTGGTTCTCTAAGCCTTCTCGATGGCGGTAGGGCTGGAGAAATGTCGCCTAGAGCCCAACAGCTTGTTAAGGTAGCGCGCTCTGAATCGGAACGATTGATCAGGCTAATTAACGACATCCTTGATATCAAAAAAGTCGAATCCGGAAAACTAGAATTAGAGTTGCGACAGATTGATGTATCTGATCTTATTAAACAGACAGCTGAGGCGCTTTCAGGTTTTGCTGGGCAAGCGGGAGTAAAATTATCCCTTCAACTTGACACTACCGGTGAAATTTATGGTGATCGAGACCGTTTAGAGCAGGTTTTATATAATCTTCTGGCTAATGCTATAAAGTTCTCTCCTGCCGGTGGAGAAGTTATGGTAGGGGTGGAAAAAGCTAGTTCTGGTGCTTGGCGTATTTCTGTAAAAGATCATGGACCAGGCATTGCTGAGTCTGAAATGCCTAAATTATTTGGACTCTTTCAACAGCTGGATCCTTCTGATAGCAGGCGAAAAGGTGGTACAGGGCTTGGCTTAGCAATCTGTAAGGCGCTGGTAGAAAAGCATAATGGCAGTATAGGCGTCGAGAGTAAAGTGGGTTATGGTTCCACATTTTGGTTTGAAATACCGGACGATTACGAGAAAATAAAATCACATACGGTGGTTCGTAAGCCAACTCTAGTGTACCGCGCGAAGAGCACAGTTTTGATTGTAGAAGATGATAATAAGCTAGCTGATCTTTTAGCTATGATGCTTGAGAATCAAAACTTTATTACTGTTAAATCAGGATCAATTAAAGAAGCGGAGGAATATATACAAAGCCAGGGTAACCCTGACGCTATTATCCTGGACTTAACGCTTCCTGATGGTGATGGGCTCATGCTTATGGACAAGCTTGAGCAGAACGGGAGCACGGGAGTGCCAATTATTATTGTATCGGGACGTGAACCCGCTTATGATGATTACGCATATCCATTGCTCATTGATTGGATTAAGAAGCCATTTGATGAGAAGCGACTATTGAGCGCACTTGCATTAGCTATAAAGAAGCGTGCGAATGGTCCAGCGAAAGTGTTAATAGTTGAAGATGATCAACCTACTCGGGAAGTGATCAAGCAGAATTTAGAATCATTAAACGTCGAATTTATAGAGGCTGCCGATGGAGTGACTGCTGTTCATTTCGCTAGATCAAAAAATCCAGATCTTATTGTGCTTGATTTGGGACTCCCTTCGCTTGACGGATTCGAAGTAATACAAATATTACGCAAAGAAAAAATTCAGGATATTCCCCTTATTATTTATACAGCCAAAGATTTAAGTGAAAGTGACAAGAAAGAATTGGCACTGGGATTAACTTCTCATTTAATTAAATCACGCACTTCTGAGGAAGAATTTTTGGAAACGGTTAAAACAATGCTCAACGGACTTTTGGATCACACTAAATTGCCTGTCTAGTAGATTATTTTGAGAGTGATTAAAGTATGAATACTAAAAGCTCACATTCGGTATTGATATTAGATGACGATGACACATTTCGTTCGTTCGTCTCTGGTTTATTGCAATCGCGCGGACTCGATGTTATTGAAGCTAGCTCCGTTAGAGAAGCTACGGCTAAATTAGGCTCAAATAGTCCTTTATTGGCAATCGTTGATTACCGCCTACCTGAGTCTGATGGCATAACTTGGATAACTAAATTAAGAGGACAGGGAAAAAATTTCCCGATAGTTTTTTTGTCTGGTGTTTGGTGTGATGAAAAGACATTCGATTGGCTCAGAAATATATTGCGTGTTTCTTTGATTTTAAAAAAACCTCTTGTACCCGATTTGTTCTTAAAGCAGATTGAGAGCCTTTTGCCTAAGGGCACACTGACAAACGAGCTGGAGCAGACTTTACCCAACTTAAGTCCAGCAGGTGCTTCAGGCAGCACGCTGCGGCAAACCAATTCTCCACAGGGAACAAAGGTGGTTGACCGCGGATCAGATTTAAAAGAACGCATGGCAAATCTGCGCAAAAATTATGCAGTTGAATTGGTTCTGGCTTGGCAAGACTTAACTAAGGCAGCTAATCTCGTAAAGGAAGATCCAGCGAACGCCATAGAAAAGAGTCAAGCTATTCATCTTGCGCATAAAATCAGAGGCACAGCTGGGTCGGTCGGCTTTACTCAAGTAGGAGAAATTGCAGGTAAATTAGAGGATTTACTTCAAGGGCTGGATCCAGATGATCCCTTGCGTGAAGTAGTGTGGAGTGAGATTTTACGTGCATTGCCTATTGGTAATGAATTAGTCCAAGTGATTATTGAAACAACTAAAGCAGAAGGCAACTCGGCTGAGAAACCGAGACAGACTCCATTGCATAAACTTCTTTTCGTCGGAGAAAAGGAACAGTACTCGCAATATTTACCAAGTTTGTCAAAGATGTTTTCGGTTGAAATAGATCTTGTGGACAGTGGTTTAAGTGCTCGAACCAAATTAGCAAATCAAAAATTACCCTACGATGCGGCAATCTTGGATATGGATTGTATTGGCTCGAAGCAAAATGTTCTTGATTTAACAAAAGATATTCGTTTGACTCAAGGACATAAGGCTATTCCTCTTAGTATTGTCCTTCCTGTGCAAAATTCCCTTAAACCGGAAGACTTAGCATATGCTGGTATGTCGGCAGCAATTAATAAGGGTTCGCTTGAGAGGGAGATTGAAACAGCTATTGCCACAATGTTTTCAGCTATTGAGCGCGAAAAGCCACGTGTATTAATAGTAGATGATGATCAAGTACTAACTAGGTTTCTTACTGACCTTTTGTCGAAAGCGGGTATGATTGTTCAGACTTTACATAAACCGATTAAGATAGTATCGGCGGCTGAATCATTCAATCCGGACTTGGTATTACTTGATGTGTTAATGCCTGGTTTAAGTGGTTATGATGTATGCCGTATTTTGCGCGCAACAGGAAAATGGCAACAGCTACCAGTCCTGTTTTTGACATCTGAGAACGATCAAGTTAGCCGAGCTGCGGCCTTTCAGTCTGGTGGGAATGATTTTCTTTCCAAACCAGTCATTGCAGAGGAAGTTTTAGCTAGAGTAAGAATCCATCTTCAATATAACTTGGCTAAGCGACAACCACAAAGAGATGAATTAACAGGTGCTTTGAGTAGCATTGCTTTTATCGATACTGCTGGTGACTTGCTTATGAAGGCTGAAAGAGAAGAGCAGTCATTTACACTTTGTCTGATCAACATTGAGAACTTTGTAAAATTAGGTGTTCAACATGGATGGTATCCTATGCAGACAGTCTTATCCACCTTAGGACAACTGCTTAAAGCTCGCTTTAGGGCTGATGATTTGCGAGGACGCCTGGCAGACGATACTTTTGCTTTGGCATTCTGGGGTGAAAATAAGGATACAGTGGAAAAAATAATGGCTGGTTTGCGTAACGAGTTTGCGGACATCAAATTTTCCAGCGACAGTATAGGTCATTTTAAGACGATATTTAGTATGGGTATAGCAGAATATCCGTCAGATGGTTCGACATTAAGAGCTTTGCTAGACGTGGCCAATCAAAATCTTATGGCTGGCAAATTAAGCCCCATGATTTAAGCCGTCTGTAACCAGTGCAAAGATAAAGCGATTAATTAAGCATATTGCGGCTTAGAAATATTAATTCTGGGCATAGTGTAACAGGCGTGATTTTATCTGCCGGGCGGGTAGCTATGAATAAAAGTCAAATATTGGGGTTATTAGTAATAGCACCACTTTTCCCTTATCCTTGCTTCGGTCAAGGGATGGGGGAATATGGTGGTGCACAAGCTGGTGTGGCAGGTTTGGGCGCAGGACTTGCAGCTAGTTTAAATCATGGCAAAATGGTTCGTCACTCATACCAGGCCGTGATAAACGCCCAACAAGTGTTAGTAATGCAAACTAAAGCTATTGAGCAGTATATGAAAGTAGGATGCGAGCAAGAGACAAAAAAGAAATGGGCAGCAGCAGAAGAATCTTTTAGATATGTTCTAACAGTAATTGCTCGCAGAGATGGTCCTGGTAGCAGCAAAGGTTTGCCTGCTTTGGAACATCTTGTGTCGGTGGCAAAAGCTCAAGATAAAATAGAGGATGCAATTAGTTATCAGAAAACTGTTATTGCTTTTGAAAAATCAGCCCCTAGCCAAAATGTTAGTGCGATAGTAAAAGCACAGAATAATTTATCTAATTTATTTGTGACAAGAGGTGATTATGCAAGCGCAGAACCTTTCTTGCGCGATTCGGTAGCAATATGTAATACACATAGATCATCGTTATCTTCAAGTCAAAGGCACAACACGGTGATTTCTTACTCGAAGGTATTACGTAAGTTAAAAAAGAACGCGGAAGCCGAGACGCTTGAAGCTGAAGACAAGAAGTTAGAAGATCAAGATAATAAAATTTTGGCTGAAGATATGAAATTCGAAGATCCAGAGGATAAAACTTTGGCTGAAACTAAAAAAAATGCACCAATAACCGATCTTGGAGGAGCTGCAAAAACAGAACAATCTGTGCCAACGGGAAAAGCGGAACAATCAGTACCAAGTGTCACCATAACTCCGAAGGCTGATCAGCATTAATCCTATGGATCTAGATTATTCACCATTTGATATGACCTCATTGGAAGATGATCAAGCCCAATTAGAAAGAATTTTATTAGAGTTGCCCCCGCAATATGAGATAAGGGGCAAAATGAGTCAAGGTGGGATGGGCAGCATTTTTAAAGCCCAGAATCGCTATACCACAGCGCATGTGGCAATCAAATTAATGCACTTTGAGTCAACCAGAAATACGGAGGCTATTAAGCGTTTTTATTTTGAAGCCAAAGCGGCAAGTTTACTAAAACACTCAAATATATGCAGACTCCTTGATTTTGGTGTCACCCGAAGCGGCTGGCCTTATTTGGTAATGGACTGGATAGAAGGTAAAGCCTTAGATCAAGTTATATTTGACAAAGGCAAACTCTCGGCAATGGAAGCAATACTGATTTTCAAACAGATAGCAGCTGCGTTGGGGCACGCTCATAAAAATAAAATTGTTCATCGCGATTTGAAGCCCGAAAATATTATGCTTGCTCAAGATCAAGATGGGCATTTTGAAGTGCAGATAGTCGACTTTGGAGTTGCTAAACTAATTGGTAATCAACACTCAACTAATGACTCAAATGGACTGACTAAGGCTGGGCTTACAGTTGGTACGCCAAAGTATATGAGTCCTGAGCAGATATCTGGGGGGAGCCTAGATAATCGAAGCGATCTGTATTCTCTTGGTTGTGTAATGTATTTTTGTTTAACTGGTAATCCTCCATTTTTGGGTCGGACCGTTGTAGAAACTTTAAAGAAGCATCTCTATGAACCAGTTCCGGTTTTTGATCCTGCTTTAGAAATTCCTGCTGAATTGCAAAGTATAATTTTTAAAGCAATGGATAAACAGGCCAATAATCGATTTTTAAATGCAGATGAATTAATACTAGAGCTAGATAAACTTATTTCACCGAAATCTTCAGTAGAACAAACAAATGAAATGCTCGCTCAAATATTACCTGATTTGATAGAACTTACACAGAGAAACAAAACCCTTGGTAAAGAAGGGTTAGTGCCGGCAAAAAAGGTTCCTTTCGTAGTATGGTTTATTTTGGGCTTCATTGTTGTTTATGGTATTTCAATATTTCTACAACAATTGATGGAAACACCCGATTCGAGTGCTAATAAGCCTCAAGCAATTCATCAAAATAAAGATAATAGCTTTCATTTTAGTTATTGACTTTGCCCTAGTCACTAAATTAAGTACTTTGTAAATGGTAAAGTACTATTTTTAGGAAATTAATGCCAGCAACTCATGAACACAGGCAACACATTGAGATCCGTCGCCTACAGCAAATCCTACTCGTTTGGTCGAGCCCGATCGAACATCGCCTGCTGCAAATACACCGGGTATAGTTGTTTCTGAGCGAGAGGGAAGCCTATCTTTTAAAGGCCATTTCCCTGACTGTAGAGCTTCAGCACCAGTTAAGACAAAGCCTTTCTCGTCACGTGCAATAGAATCAGGCAACCAATTTGCACCTGGGTCAGCGCCAATAAAAACAAATACTGCTGTAAGAGGAAGCTTTGAACGCTTACCATTGGTATTTATTTCTATTTGTTCTATAGCATTCTCGCCGAATACGGAAGTAACAATAGTGTTCTCATGAACAATAATATCTGGTTGGGCATAGATACGTTCAACTAAATAATGCGACATGTTCGGACCCAGTTTGCCTCGAGCAAATAAATGTACCTTTCGTCCTGGACAGCATTCTGTTAAGTAAACTGCTGCTTGTCCTGCTGAATTGCCTGCGCCTACTACCCCAACGTCGGTATGATCGTGTAGAATTGCTTCTATACTTGTGCAAGCATAATATATTCCTGCTCGCTCAAAACGTTCTGCGTTTTCAGCCTCTAATTTGCGCCAATTCATTCCAGTAGCTATTAGTACAGCTTTTGCTTTGATCGTGGCTCCACAGTCTAAAACAAGACGGTGATAACCGTCAGTAGTATCGCTGGGAGTAATGTTTTTAATTTCTACCGGCGCATAAAGCCGCGCACCAAATTTAAGCATTTGAATGACGCTGCGTAAAGCAAGTTCTTGCCCTGAGAGTCCAGAAGGAAAACCGATAAAATTTTCAATTTTGGAAGAGCCACTGGCTTGTCCCCCAGGACCAATCCAATCAAGTACAAGCGTAGATAGACCTTCTGAGGCAGAATAAACAGCGGCAGTCATTCCGGCTGGTCCAGCACCTATAATAACAATGTCTACCGTGGTGTCATAAAAGCACTGCCAAATCCGAGCAGCATGTGCTAAGTCAGTTAATCCAGGTTGAACGAGAATTTCGCCATGGCAATCAACCACAGGCAATTTTTTTGGAGAGCCAAGCGATAAATAGACTTCTTTTCCCTCTTTGGTTTCAGGGTCATACCAAGAAAAAGGTACAAAATTGCGATGAAGAAACTCGCGCACCAATGTGGTTATCTTACAGCGTCCTGGTCCTACAACTCTTAGTCCCAGTTTGTGCACTTGAGCAAATAATTCTCTGCGAGTTTGAAAGGCCACAATTAGTTTTTCAGAAATCCGGGGAATTTTGATCAGTAATTCAGACAATTTTTCGCTGGGAACACGAAGAACCTCGAGTTTTCCTCGGGCAATCCCAGAAATAATAATTGGTCTGCGGGTAAGTAAGTCTATGTCACCAGAAAAATGCCCGGGCTTATGCGTTACCACCAACTTGTTATTGTCTGACGGATTAACTATGTCAAGTAAACCAGATTTGACTACAATCATATCGCAGCCTTCTTCGCCAGCTGTCAAAACATATTGTCCATCAGTATATTCTTCGCAGGTCGATAGTGGTGAAAGCAAATCTAGCTCTTCGTCGGTAAGTTTGGGAAAAGCGCTTTCCATTAAGGTCAACATCTAGTACCTCGATTTAGCCGGAGCTAATAATTTCTTCTACCCAATAATTTTAGTTGCATACCAAGGTGCAGATCATTTGAAATTAATAAACCGCAGCTAATAAGCTTATAATCAGAATTTAGAATATGTGAGTGCATGGTAGACAATTTTAAAATTCTTTCTGAGAACAATTTAAGAATGAGATTGATTGCTGGTGGTGTTGCATACTTTGCTAATTTAGTAATCGACAATTTGCAAAGTGAAAAAAATATGTGCCGATGACAACTTATGCTCAATCGAAATTAGCCAATCTTTTGTTCATATAAATCTCACATATGATTTGTATGGATAGCGCACTAATACAATTAATATCAAAGTTCAAGTATTACTGTTATGTGGCCAACAAATCAAATATCATACGCTTAAATTGATCATAAAGAAAGTAAAGTGGTAGCGAATATAGTGTTATATTTGGTGTCACTAGTTTATGTACCTTTTGATTTTAACTAGAGCTTTGTTCTTAAAGTTTACAATTTTAACCATCTTGCGGTACACAGTGATTGGACTAAATTAAATGGAAGGTGATATTTATGTCTTCTGTTGATAGGCTGTCTATTGTCGCAGTTATATCGCTACTGACTGCCGGTGCGGTGGCACTGAGTGCAATAGTTGTAGTTCCTGCTGGTCAAAGAGCAGCGGTCTTCAATTGCATTAATGGTGTAGAAAAACGGAATTTGGCTGAAGGACTCCATGCATTAATACCATTACTCGAAAGTGCAGTTAAATATGATGTACGTACCCAAACTTACACAATGTCAGCTATTGATGATGAAGGTGATAAGAGAGGTGACGATGCTTTAACCGCTCTTAGTGCTGATGGTCAAACTGTTAAATTAGATGTCTCGATTCGTTATCAACTAATTCCAGAAGAAGTCTGGCAATTGCATGATCAAGTGGGACCTAATTATGTTGAAAAGATCATTCGGCCTGAAGTGCAAACCGTAATCCGTAATGTTGTTTCATCTTATACCGTAACGCGTCTCTATTCGAGCTCTCGTGAAAGCATACAAGCTCAAATGAAAGAACAAATGGAACACGGCTTGAATAAATACCATATTTGTCTCAATGAAGTACTTATTCGGAATATTGGTTTTTCAGACGCCTTTGCGAACGCTATAGAACAAAAGCAGGTTGCCTTGCAAGAAGCTGAACGCATGAAATATGTTTTACAAAAAGAAGAAGCGGAAAAGCAACGAAAAATTATCGCTGCTACAGGAGATGCTGGATCGATACGCTTGCGCGCTTTGGCTCTTAGAGAAAATCCGCAATTAGTTCAATACGAATATGTGCAAAAACTGGCTCCCAATGTGAAAGTTGTAATAGCCGATCACAAAATGCTCGTTAATCTTGGAGATGTATTGAGTTCTTCTAAATAATAGCTTCAACCATTCAGTGCAAAATAAACCCTTCAGCCTGTTAGACTGAGGGGTTTATATATTGTGGATCAGACGAGAGTCCATTTTTCATGACTGATATAATCAAAGCAATGACTACTCACCGATCATTTCTACTTTGTCGATAAATTCGCTGAATGTTTGAGCAATATGTTTTGGCTCGTCTTCTGCATTAAAGCCATTGTTCCATTGAACAATAGTATATTCGCCTTCCCTTGCATGGTGCAAGTTGAAACAAAAAATATTACCGTCATAATCATCAGCAAAAGGTAATAACTCACCTTGTTGAACTAAGGGAACCCTCTGGGTACAAGAAAAAACTTGTTCCATAAAGTCAAAAAATGTTTCATCTTCACTGGCGATGCTATACATGCGTACATGTTTAAAATTTCCGCCACCAAATTTTTTTAGAAATTGTATGTATCCTGGTGGGAGAGTAGTGCCTAATTCAGCTTCCAATTCGGCGATTTCTTCTTCTGTGGCTGCGCCTGGATAAATATTTTCGGGATCTTGAGAAAGTAATGAAATGAAATCAGTTAAAGATCTTGAACCTGATTCTTCGTCAATTTGTTTATTCATAGAGCTTTATGTTACCCAGTAACAACGAATAAGTTTCGATATTTTCATTTCTATCTGCGTGTATTTTATCAATCTATGTAGCTCAAGCTCGCTCAAAGTGAATGTTAAATAAGGAACTAAAGCGCTTAAATTCTCGGTTTCATTGATTAGAGTTATTATGGTTTAAGCTGCGCTAATGACAACCTGGGGCTTTGGTGTCAGTTGTTCTGCGTGCTGCAACCAAGTTTTTGCACTTTTTCATGATCGCTCAGTGCTAAATCGTGTTTGCCTAGCTTTTCATAAGCTTGTTCTCTAAAGCGGTAAGAATCGGCAAGGTTAGGATTAATTTCGATAGATTTTGAACAATCGTCAACGACTTGTTCCCATTTGCTAAGCTTTAAATAGGTTTGAGCACGAAGGTCATAGTAACCGGCGCGGTCCGGATACAGTTCAATAGCCTTTGCATAGTCATCCAGTGCTTTTTGATATTCTCCAAGTTGATAGTAAGCGCTAGCACGATCACAATAATTTTGGGCATAGCGTGGAGATTTAGCAATAGTCTGCGAAAAATCATTCATTGCCTTTTCAGTTTCTCCCAACTTCATATAAGCTAGTGCACGCTCAGTACGCACACTGGCAAAATCAGGACGTAACTGCAGGGCTTTTGTATAGTCATCGATCGCTTTTTGATATTGCCCTGATTTAGAATAAGCCATGCCTCTGCTCCAGAGAACATTTTCAGATCCAATATTCAATTCCAGAGTCTTGGAAAAGTCTGCGATTGCTTTGTTATATTGTCCCATTTTGGAATAGGTTGTAGCCCGATACAAATAACCCATTGGGTATCCAGGGCTCAGCTTTATTGCCTGAGAATAATATTCAATTGCTTTTTGATCATTTCCTGACTGCCTGCATTGTTCAATGAACATTTACAGCCGGAAACTTATACAAGTCAAATTAAATTGCCAGCCAGCCTATTTTGTTTAGAAAGCTGGAAATACCCTCATACTCAAGTTTTTAGACATAATTAAATCTTTGAGTAAAAATTAAACTTGCAGGAAAGCTGTTATTGAACAGGTTGCCAAGGGCATTTAGGTAAGTACTTACTAAATTTGGGACAGCTATTTTTTTATTCTTTGGGTCACTTGGACAACATTTTCTTACTGAAAGGTTACTGAATATGCGTACTCGAATAACTAATCATCATTCATTGATTGCTTTATCGGTTTTACTGCAATCAGTTATAAGTGTTGGCTACGTTCCTTTTGTATTTGCTCAATCAAGCGGTGCACATTCAAACGAATCAAGAAAAGAACAAATCATAAAAAGAGACGAGAAAGAAATTGCTAAAGATCAAAAACAAGTAAAAAGAGATCAATATGAAGAAACTAAGCTCAGTCAACAATTAACTAAGCTTGAATCGGAAAAACAGACTCGCCAAGTTAAAGAAGAAGAA
>Ga0207039_1186_pt1 | contig 12301 bp, 11 predicted proteins | sample Alteio_BWMinCont_74_FD_153264 | JGI IMG/M metagenome (GOLD analysis project Ga0207039, IMG submission 153264) | Enriched cells from forest soil in Barre Woods Harvard Forest LTER site, Petersham, Massachusetts, United States -... | ecosystem: Environmental > Terrestrial > Soil > Temperate forest >... | reverse complement strand
TTAACGACGAACAGATGGACGATTCATTTGATGTTTTTCATTTTTGTCTTTTACAGATTTTTGAGTACGTTGAGCATCCCATTCTCTAACCATTTCATTTTTTTCATTAAAACAATCAGAACGTTGTCCTTTAAAATCTCTAAAAAATATTATATGTTTCCATTTGTCAGCACATGTTCGTTTAGGTGGCGCTTTATATTCAGGATTAGGTACTGGAACAAATCGTGGCTTTCCATCCTCACAGAATTTAAGTTCGAAATCTTTATGTCCATTTAGAAGATAGTCCATAAAATCTTTGTTCATCTGCCATTCGCATTCATGAACTTCTCTAATCTGAGATTGAGAAAGACCCTTCATACGCAACTTTTCAAACTTGTTTAATTCCCGTTCAAGAGCTTGTTCAGCTTGACGTATTCGTTCAGCTTCTTGTTCTCTAGCTGCGTTTTCTTTAGCTATTTGTTTAGAAAGGGCTTCTTCCTGTAGTTCATCAAAGAACCAAGCTTTAGCAGGTAAAACAGCTGCTAATAATAATAGAGAACTTAAATTGAATTTTGTTTTTGACGATTGTTTTTGTTTTATATGACTTTTCATTATATGCCTCATTAAAACAGCTACTCCCGCTAACTTTATAGCAGCACCAAGTAACTGATCTAGGGCATTATAAAGAGGGTTGCACGAAAATCAACAATAAAAAGTCATTCCGCCTGAAATTGGACAATTTATTAACTCCATGATTTCACTCGTAAATCTCAATATCCCTATCATTTCTGAGTTTGCTGTGCGGCTATGACAATAAATCAATACCCCTTAGCACTGTTATCAAACACACCGATATATTCATTTAACCGACAAACCTCGGTTTTTAATTTCCCATCAGGATACAATTCAATCCAGCGATAAGCAGGCCCTAATTCATCTAAAGCAAATTGATCACTGTGTTTTTTAAATTGAATACAAGTTGCAGGTGTTGAAAAATATTTTATACCATTTTTTTCACCTTCAACTTGTTGGTGCACATGACCGAATAAAATATGTTTCAACTTTGGATGTCCTGATAATCTATTCCAAAAATCATCTGGATTATTCACACCGATTTTATCCAACCAGGCTGAACCTACCGAAACTGGATGATGATGAAAAACCACTAAAGCATGATGTTCAGGATACATATCCAAACAATTTTGTAAAAACCGTAATTGCACCGGATCCAGATGACCTTCTACATGTTTATGAATATGTGAATCCAATAAAATAATATGCCAATGCTCTAATATAATATGTTTGAGATTATTGATGTTTTCACGAGGATAAACATGAGTCATGACTTCACTATTATCATGATTCCCCGCTACCCAATAAACAGGTACCGTGAATTGTTTGATGGCTTCAGCAACATGAAGATAAGAGGATTCTGAACCATCCTGGGATAAATCACCTGTTAACAGAATAAAATCCCGTTGTTTTGTGTCTTTTTTTAACAAATCCAGGAGGGCCATAAAACTCTTGTGGGTCGGGACTCCCAACAAAGAATTCTCAAGGTCTCCAAAATGATGTATGTCCGAAATTTGTACAAATCTAACTGGGTGGTCCGTCATACGGCTTAAAACTCCATTTTTTCTCAATTAATCTTACCCTAAATTTAATCAATTATGGAGATTTTAAGTTCGATCGTATTATAATTAACAAATAAATAAAGTATTATGTTGAATAAAATTTAAACTAAATGAGGATTTGCCCGTGAAACAAGAGACAGCCAGCGATCGTAAAGTCGTTATTGAACAAGCCAAGCGTTTTTCAGAATCTATGCTTTGGAAGGCTCAAAGAGAATACTTTGACAAAGAAGGTATTAACGCATGGGTCAATCAAGTTCCTTTTTATATAACTAGTAACCCTTTTATCGCCAATGTGTACATGCAGGTTGTTTTTGGTCTTATTTGTGATTGGGTAAAACAACATCCTGAAGCAAAAAACCATCCTTTTTATATTATGGAATTAGGCACAGGTTCTGGCCGATTCAGTTATTATTTTGTTAAACGACTAATGGATTTACTCGAATATCATGGCATGAGTGATATTAAAATTTGTTATGTCATGAGTGATTTTACTAAACATAATATTCAGTATTGGGAAACTCACCCAGCACTTAAACCCTATGTAGATAAAGGCATTATTGATTTTGCGCTTTATGATTTAGAAACTGAAAAACCGATTACCTTAATTAAACAAAATATCAAATTAAGTCCCGAAGTATTAGTCAATCCATTGACTGTATTCGCCAATTATATTTTTGACACAGTCACACATGATTCATTCATGGTACACGAAGGCAAGTTGTATGAATTATTAGTGAGTTTATCGACTGAAGAAAGTAATCTTGATGGCATTAAACCAAAAGATATGGAAAAAGTTTCTGTGGATCATAGTGTGCACGAAGCTAAACCTAATTATTATCATGATCCACATTTAGATGCTGTTTTAGATCTTTATAAAAAATCTTTAAATGACACCAGTTTCCTGATTCCAATTGGATCGATAAAAGCCATTCGTTATTTAAGAAAATTATCCAACGACAAATTATTAATTATTTCCACTGATAAAGGATATAGTTCTTTAGCTTCATTAGAAAATTTAGGACATCCTTCTATTGCATTCCATGGAAGTTTTTCCATGATGGTGAATTTCCACACTTTATCTGAATACTTTAAAAATAGTGGCGGCGATGCATTCTTACAAACACCACGTCGAGGCATTAAAACCAGTATTTTTGCATCAGGATTAAAATTAAAAGAATTACCCAATACATGGCTTGCGATTGACAAACATATTGAATCATTTGGTCCATCAGATTACTTCAATTTACATCGCCGTATCAGTGATAGTTTTAATGAATGTGAATTAGAAGCTTTATCTTCACACATGGCATTAACGGGTTGGGATCCGCATATGTATATGCGACTCAGCCAACGCTTCATGACGTTGCTACATGATGCTGATTCAGAAGCTATTACATTCTTAGCAGATAATATGCCAAAACTGGCGGAAAATTATTACTACATGCCTGCTTCTGATTGTGTACTATTTGAAATTGCCGTGTTTTTCCACGCAGTCAAACGCTATAAAGAAGCATTAGAGTATTACCAAAAAGCTCGTCCGTTTGTCGGTGAAAAATTTGGATTGATTTACAACACGGCTCTTTGTAAACATCTCGTAAAAGACAATAAAGGTGCTTTAGAAGATTTCAAAACCGCTCTCGAATTAGACCCTTCTTCTGATGATACAAAAGAATGGATTGCGTTTGTGGAGAAAGAGATGGCGGGTGGTTAGTTAACCGTCTTATCATGTATTCCCTGCACGCTTGTCATGCCAGCTAAAAGCACGCTGGCATGACAAATACTTAATTCTATATTAAAATCAAGAACTCTTTAGCCATATAGAAATGAAAGGATTCACGCTTGAAGTATCGAAAACTACTTTGTTTGCTTTTAGCTTTATCAGCAAGTACAAGCTTTGCCGCAACCCAGCTCACTACTTCACCTAATAATTTAGTCTTACAAAAGCAACCTAGTTTTTTTCGGTTTAGTTTTGATGAAGTCAGCATGCCACAAAACATTCAACCTATGGGGTTACTTGGCATAAATTACTTTGCAGATATCACACCGAATATTTATGCCGGCGTTGGCGGTTATGGTGCAGTAACAGGTTCACAGGGTGGATTATTTGTTTTAGGTATTGAAGGTGGGTTACATCATGAATTTTTTCCACACTGGTGGGGCGATGCAGGAGTCTTTGCAGGCGGTGGTGGTGGACGATCTTCTTTAGTCGGTGGCGGTTTAATGCTTCGTCCACACGCGGGTATCGCCTATCAATGGAGTTGGGCCCGGTTAGGTATTCATTATAGTTATGTAAAATTTCCTTCAGGATTTATTCATAGCAGCCAAGTAGGATTGGATTTCGATATACCCTGGGATTTTTATTATGTTTCAGCAAGTGATATAAATAGCGGTGTATTTACATTACCTGATATTAAATTGCCTTTAGATAAATTCTTATTCCTTAGACGCAATGATTTTGGTTTATTAGTTCAAGCTTATAAACAAAAACCCGGCACTAAAAATAATGCAGGCATGGTTCAAGACGGGACGATTGGATTAGTAGGAGCCGAACTCGATCATTACATCACAGATAATGGATTTTGGTATGTCAAAGCAGCAGGCGCATTTAGTGGTATACCCAATGGTTATATGGATGTGTTAGGAGGTTTAGGTTATCACTGGGGATTAGGTTCACATGGATTTGCTCTTGTACCACAGTTTGGAATTGGTGCAGGTGGTGGCGGTATGGTGGAAACTGGAGGTGGAGTACTAATACAACCTCAACTAGGTGTTGAATGGCCTCTCTCTTCACATTTTGCAACACGCTTCAGCGGCGGGTATCTATGGTCACCTAAAGGAAATTTAAGTGCAGTAACCGGGACAGCCCAATTGCTTTATCATTTAGATATTGCAACCGCTGCTAACCAACCCGGTGGTTATCTTCCAGAAAAATTTGATATTCAAGGCTGGAGAATTTCCATATTCAATCAAAAGTATTTCCATCCGCAACGAACATTTACTACATCGACATCCGCTATCAACATGATAGCTTTACAATTCGACCAATTGTTTACACCTAATTTCTTTATCAGTTATCAAGCAGCTGCTGCCTATTCAGGATTACATGCGGGGGGTTATGCAACAGGTATGATCGGCCCCGGATTACAAACATCGCCCTTCTTTAGTAAACACTTACAACTCTTCACTGAAGTGTTAGCAGGTGCCGGAGGTGGTGGTTCTCTCGCCTTGGGTGGTGGTGCACTCATTGAACCCGTTGTAGGATTAAATTATGCCTTTACCCCAGGTATCAGCTTACAAACTAGTGTCGCTGAATTAAAGGCTTTGCGGAACAATCTCAATACCCCATTGTTTAATTTGGGAATTTCCTTTGAGTTTGGGATGTTGGAAAGGGCTTAAGACAGCCTTAAGCTATTGATTATATAATTATCTTATTAAATCTATATGATTATGTATTATACTATATATTATATTAAGTATTAGCAAAACGAGCTATGCATGCAAAGACAAGGTACCTTCTTTAGACAATTTGGTAGTCGTAGGCTACTTAACGCAGAGTCTGAAACTATTGAGGAAAAACTATCTGTCAAAACTTCGCTATCTGTTATTAGCGAAGAAAAACACAGTGGTCGATCTTCTTCTCGATCTCGACATATGAAACATGCCAGTATTGAGATGCCCTCTTCTCAGAATTTTGATCGGCAATTACAGGTAGTGGTATGGGGTGATAATCAAAATCATTTATTAGAACTCGTAGGAGATGATCTTCAACGCACTCCAAAAGATTGTGTTTGTCAAACACAACCTTTTTTACACTTTTATCGTGAAAATGCCTTTAATAATCGTGATTTGCATATCAGAGAAGTACTTCGTTATTCAGATGACAAAAAATTTGATGAACAATTTCGAAAAGAATTTGGGAATTCGTATATTCTTGTTGATGCTGATCCAAAACAACGAGGCCTACTCAAACCATCCCTTCAGTTATTCTATGTCAATGCTACTGGACAAACTGAGCGTTTAAAAATTAAGGATGAAAAACAATTTAATAGATTACTTGCACCTTTAAAAAATGGAAATAGAAATAAAATACAAACAATCAATTTAAACCAACGAAAAATTCAAGAAATAATAACTGCAAATACTGAGCATTCTCCTTTTACGGAACCAGATATTAAAGCTGATTTCATTTTAATTTGCCCCAAAAAGAATGATCCAATTGTTAATAAATTACTAACCAATCCTCAACAATATGAATATAAATCTGCTCCCGTTTTATTTTTATTACCTGCAAATACACTTGACACTGATATATTAGAAAAAAGACCGGATGTTTTTTTTAGTATATTTTTAAATGAAGAAAATCAAAATATATCCGCACTTTGTAGAATGCCTAAACAAAAATTTGTTGAGTCTGTGTTTCAGTTTTTTAATAACCTTGAAAAAGCTTATTTTAGTGTTATAGATCCGCTTTCTCTTGTTTTGGAGCAGGAGGGGGGGAATAGGCTGAAGGTTTAATGTAACAAAATAAATTTACGAAAAAAAAGTGCGGATGTACATCCGCACTTTTTGATTAAGACGTCGATTAGACGAATTTGTAAATAACGCCAAGATTGAATTGGTCTGACAAAGGTTTACCAATTCTTTTAACATTGTTGTATTGGCTATAAACATATTCACCACGTAAGTCCCAATTAGCCCATAGGTTAGTTTGAGCACCGCCACCTACTTGCCAACCAGAAGCATTAACATTTTGATTTGGATCTGTAAAACGAGTTTGTACATAACCACCGCGGAGATATCCTAAAACGTGATCGGTGATAAGCATACCTGGGATAAGACTTAAACCCCAACCCCAACTGGTTTTAGCGCCGCTAACTTTTGCTGGAGCACCTTTGAAATCTTTAATATTAGCATCACCTTGACCAAATATTTCGCCAGCAAGATAGAAAGATTGAGCAAAAATTCCACCCCACCCTGCAAACAAGGTTCCATCTATACTTTTCGCGTAAACAGGTCTACCTGTTCCAACTACTCTGGGACCAACGCTAACACCAATATATGGGCCAGTTGTATAAACGTAACTTGGGCATGGAGCTTCAGCTTTGTAGTCACCTTTATAGTTTGCATAGTGGTGTGCAAATACTGATGAACTTACTGCTAATACCGCACTTGCTATTAATAACTTCTTAAACATAAATTTACTCCTAATTAAATCGTTATTCTTCCTGTGTACTTATTACACTAAATAATAAAATGCATTTTATAACTTTGAAACTTATCTAGTATCAGTTCTTACTGCCCGGACGCGTCCACCATATGTTGGATCACGCAGTTGCACTCGATACTAAACATGACATTAATGATACAAGACATTAATTAATAATTCAAACTTTATAGACCATTTCCCATTTCAAAAAAATTAATCAAAAAAAAGTGCGGATAGTATATCCGCACTTTTTTGATAAAACGTCTATTAGACGAATTTGTAGATAACGCCAAGGTTGAATTGGTCTGACATTGGAATACCAATGTTTGCATTTCGGTTGTATTGGCTGTAAACATATTCGCCACGTAAGTCCCAGTTCGCCCAAAGATTTGTTTGAGCGCCACCGCCCACTTGCCAACCAGAAATTGTAGAGTTGACATCTGTGAAACGGGTTTGAACGTAGCCACCACGGAGATAACCTAAAACGTGATCTGTGATGAGCATACCTGGGATAAGACTTAAACCCCAACCCCAACTGGTTTTTGCACCAAAAACATTGGCAGGCTGCTTTTTAAAGTCTTTGATATTAGCATCGCCTTGGCCAAAGATTTCACCAGCTAGATAGAAGGATTGAGCGAAAATTCCGCCGTATCCTGCAAACAAGGTTCCATCTATGCTTCTAGCATAGGTAGGTGAACCTGTTCCAACTGTTCTTGGACCAACGCTAACACCAATGTATGGACCAGTTGTATAAACGTAACTTGGGCATGGAGCTTCGCCTTTATAGTCACCTTTATAGTTCATATGTGCAAACACTGATGAACTGACTGCTAATACCGCACTTGCTATTAATAACTTTTTAAACATAATTTTACTCCTATTAAATCGTTATTCTTCCTGCGTACTTATTACAATAAATAATAAAATGCATTTTATAACTATTTCAAAAACCTATCTAGTATCAGCTTTTTACTGTCCGGACGCGTGCACCATATGTTGCATCACGCAGTTGCACCCGATACTAAACATGACATTAATAATACAAGACATTAAATGACAATTCAAACCTTTAAAGCCTTTTTTTTATTAAGCTGTGACAATATTTGTATTAAAATAAAAAATAATTTCAATATTTGAACAAATCAAAGCTATTTTTTAAAATCAAAAAATTATCTAGGTCTTCAAAGGCAAAATTTTAAGAAATTTTTGTAACCTAATTCTTTTAATAAACTATCAAGATTTCATAACTTCTTCTATAGTAACAACACATTTATGTAAGTAGCGGAAGCAAAAATATGAAAGTTGTTTATTCGGATTTTATTGTAATAGGAGCAGGAATAATTGGTATCACTATTGCTAGAGAATTAAAAAAACGTTACCCAGGTAGTCAAATTATAATTTTAGAGAAAGAAAAACAAATTGGAGAACATGCAAGTGGTAGAAATAGTGGTGTTTTGCATGCGGGTTTTTACTATACAAAAGATAGTCTCAAAGCTAAATTTACCAAACTAGGTAATCAAGCACTTACCGAATATTGTCTGGAAAATGATATACCGATCAATCGCTGTGGAAAACTTGTAGTCGCACGTAATGCAGATGATTTACCTGGACTGCATGAACTTTTAAGTCGTGGCAAAATCAATGAAATCGCTTTAGAATTGATTTCTGAGAAAGAAGCAGTTGAGATTGAGCCTTATGTTAAAACTTTTCAACAAGCGCTTTTTTCACCAAGCACATCATCAGTCGATCCTAAAATAGTATTAAAACACTTGGCAGCTGATGCAGAACACGAAGGCATAAAGATTCATTATGGCGTTAAATATCTTAAATATTTTAAAAATATGCTTAAGACAACTCAGGGTGTTTTTTCTGCCAACTATATAATAAACGCCGCAGGTTTATATGCTGATAAAATAGCTAAAGATTTTGGATTTTCTAAAAATTATGCCATCCTGCCCTTTAAAGGTATTTATTTATATGCCTCAAAACAATCCCATTTACGAACACATATTTATCCTGTTCCTCAGTTGCAAAATCCTTTCTTAGGGGTGCATTTTACAATAGGTGTCAATGGAACCGTCAAAATAGGTCCTACCGCAATTCCTGCTTTTTGGCGAGAACAATATCAAGGTTTATCTAACTTTAAACCGCAAGAAACTTTAGAAATACTATTCAGAGAATTAGGCTTGTTTATGAATGCCGGATTTGATTTTAAAGATTTAGCCTTACAAGAAATCAAAAAATACAATAAAACCACCTTAGTAAAACACGCTGCCGAGTTAGCAAATGATGTTAGTATAAATGATTATAAAACATGGGGAAAACCCGGTATACGTGCTCAATTATTAAATATAAAAAAACGAACATTAGAAATGGATTTTATTTTAGAAGGAGATGACAAATCGTTTCATATATTAAATGCTGTTTCGCCTGCATTTACTTGTTCGATTCCTTTCGCAAGTTATGTAGTCGATGCTATTCAGAAATATATTAATTAATTTGATACTTTTGGGAAGGATATCTATTTTGCAATCACGATATAGAAAATTAGGGAAAAGAATATTTGACACCACTTTTAGTCTTATTTTGGCTATTTTATTATTACCACTCATAATCATTATTTCTTTTCTAATCTATATTAAGCTAGGTAGACCTTGTATTTTCAAACAAGAAAGACCTGGTCATAATGGAAAAATATTTACTTTATATAAGTTCCGCACCATGAGAAATGCTATAGATAGTAAAGGCAAACCTTTACCTGATGCTGAACGTTTAACTTCATTTGGATCATTTCTAAGAAAACTGAGTTTAGACGAATTACCAGAGTTATTGAATGTTATAAAAGGCGATATGAGTTTAGTTGGGCCTAGGCCATTACTAAAAGAATATTTACCTCATTACTCTAAAGAACAAGCTTGCAGACATAATGTAAAACCAGGTATCACCGGTTGGGCACAGGTTAAAGGTAGAAATGCTCTAACTTGGGATGAAAAATTTAAACTTGATGTCTGGTATGTAAATAACTTGAGTTTTCTACTAGATATAAAAATTTTATTTTTAACTGTATATGTCACTTTAAAGCAACAAGGCATTAGCGCCGAAGGACATGCAACTATGCCTGCTTTTGTAAATAATGACGAATGATCAAAATTCTTCTATAAGAATAGACCAGACTGAAGCATATCAGCAAGGCTGGAACATACATTATCTTTTCACGCATTGCTAATCCCAGATTAGTACACATAGCTGACAAACACGACATGCCTACCACAAAATAAATAAATAAAAATTTTAGAATACGGACATTTTTACATATTTGGCTCCATATCAATTTATTTTTAAAAAAGAAAAAAACACACCAAACTAAATAAGCATTTTCTATTGAACTAACGACACCAATAAAATTACTAGCACCGAAACCTAATGGCAAAAATAAGTTTGCAAAAAATAAATATGGTAAACAGAAAAAAATTAATCTGGGATCAGAAGTCGGTACTGGAATACTTGAACCAACACTTAGGACTTGTTGCTGATAAATGAGCTGTTGACCGATAGTCGTAACGGAGCCCTTAAGAAAACTCAAATTATAACTAGACAACATAGGCATAACCATTGATGTAGCTATCCCTAACAATACTAAAATTCCTATTTTGAAAAAATAATTCATCTTACTGGATAACAGAACATAGATTATAACCGACAATGCCACAATGACAAAAAGATAGGGCCTGACAACTAAACCAAGTGCCGAACCAATACAAAATGTAATCAATCCTTGTATATCAACTTTCCCTCTTGCAATAGCATATAACAATAAAGCAACCGATAAAAAAGCAAAGCTATCTTTAACTAAACCCGCGCTCCAAAAAAAATAAGAAGGCCAACAAAGTATTACTAAAGCTGGGAAAAAAAGCTGTTTTCGATCTAAACAATATAGTTTTTGATTGTTTGAAATTTGATCTAATAGTGTTTTAAACGTTAAAAAGAAATATACAGAGGCTAATAAACCAAGTGATCCAAACAAAAAAAACATACTCATGAAAGAATCACTGACATTGGTTTTCAAAAATTCCAAGAATTTTTCTGCAAAATAAAATCCCCATTTTCCTCTATCACTTGCATATTTCTGTTGAAAATACATTACAGAATCTGAGCCAGCAGTAATAGAAAACCAATAATTCAAAATAGAACCGATAAAATGACCTGCGCAACTTAATATTAAAATCCCTATAATGATTCTTCGATTTAAATCATGCTTTTGCAATAAAAAAAAGGAATAAATCAATACAATAAAAAAAACAAAAAAACCAATTGCGAAACCTCTAGAATCAAAAAACTCATAACCAAACGGACTTGTCACTGCTTTATCCTTATAACACCGATTCTACACTATCAATATTTGTGTCCATGTCCACCTTAGACTGGGTATTCACAACGCATATAGTATCAAAAAAACAATTAAAGTTATTTTTATATTCTGGCACCAGTAGCTGTAAAAATTGATACAACAATTTTTCGTTACACTCATCATAAGCATGTTCAATTTTTTCAATCAAATCAATTAAAAAACTGGAATTTACTTTAGAAGCGTTAGCTAATAAAATCTTATTATGTTCAGTAGGATGTAATTCTTCATTTTTATAAAACAGTTCTTCGTATAATTTTTCTCCGGGACGCAAGCCTGTGTAAAGAATTTCTATATCGTTACCTAATGATTTACCTGCTAATTTCACCATTTGTTCTGCCAAATAACGTATTTTGATCGGCTCACCCATATCCAATACAAATATCTCTCCACCTTGGCCAAATAATGCTGCCTGAATAATTAATTGAGAAGCCTCCGGGATAGACATAAAATAACGAGTAATTTCAGGATGAGTCACTGTTAAAGGACCACCTTCTTGGATTTGTTTTCTAAACAACGGCACTACACTACCTGCAGAATCTAATACATTTCCAAAACGAACTGTAATAAATTTTGTCTTAGCTTTTTCATTTAAATTTTGACATATCATTTCAGCAACACGTTTAGTTGCGCCCATTAAATTAGCTGGGTTAACTGCCTTATCTGTAGAAATCAAAACAAATTTATTGGTTTCAAATTTAACTGCAGCATTGGCTAGTATATTCGTACCAATAATATTATTATGGATTGCTACCCTGCCTTGTTTTTCTAATAGAGGAACATGCTTATACGCAGCGGCGTGAAATACAATCTCGGGTCTGTAAATAGCAAATATTTCATTGATACCCTTTCGATCCGTAATATCAATTAAAATACTTTCCAAATTTAATGTAGGAAATCTTTTTCGTAATTCCATTTCAATGGAATATAAATTATATTCACAATTTTCAACAATCAACAATTTTGTTGGACTAAATGTTGCAATCTGTCTACATAACTCAGAACCTATTGAACCACCACCACCACTAATTAAAATTGTTTTCTTTTGAAAATCATTTATACCAACCTATCATTTTA
>Ga0207039_1185_pt1 | contig 12483 bp, 6 predicted proteins | sample Alteio_BWMinCont_74_FD_153264 | JGI IMG/M metagenome (GOLD analysis project Ga0207039, IMG submission 153264) | Enriched cells from forest soil in Barre Woods Harvard Forest LTER site, Petersham, Massachusetts, United States -... | ecosystem: Environmental > Terrestrial > Soil > Temperate forest >... | reverse complement strand
GCGCACCTGCGGCAAGTGCGGCCTCACTTTATTTTTCACCTTGCCGCGCAGTCGCTCGTGCGAGTGTCCTATCGCGAACCGCTGCTGACTTTTTCCACCAATGTGCTGGGCACGGCGAAAATATTGGAGGCGGTGCGCAGCTTTAATTTTCCCTGCACCGTCATTGTCATCACCACAGACAAGTGCTATGAGAACGACGGCAGCCCTCGCAGTTTCCGCGAAAACGATCCGCTTGGCGGCCATGATCCCTACAGCGCGAGCAAGGCGGGAGCGGAATTGGTCGTGGCAGCTTATCGGGATTCTTTTTTTCGGGAAAACAACCGCATCGCGCTGGCTTCCGCCCGCGCGGGCAACGTCGTTGGGGGTGGCGACTGGGCGGAAGATCGGCTTGTACCCGATTGCATGCGCGCGCTTTCCGTCGGCCAATCGATCCCGGTACGCAATCCAGGATTCACCCGACCCTGGCAGCACGTTCTGGAGCCGCTCAGTGGCTATCTCATTCTGGGAGCGCGGCTGGAAGAAGCGCGGAACAAAAAATCGACAGAGGAAATCTCCCGCTACGCGCAGGCGTTCAATTTCGGTCCCGAACCCGATGCGAATCGCAGTGTGCGCGATCTGGTCGAGGAAGTATTGCGTTACTGGCCCGGCAAGTGGGAACAAGCCTCCCGGGAGAGTTATTTGAAGGAAGCGCCGCTGCTCAGCCTTGCTATTGACAAGGCGAAGGCGACACTCGATTGGCAGCCGCGCTGGAATTTCACCGAAACCGTGGAGCAAACCATGGCCTGGTATCGCGAATATTTTGCGCGGGCACAAAAATCGGACATACCCTCCATGATCGATTTCACGCAGAAGCAAATTGCTGCTTATGTAAAGGCTGTAGCTGTGGAAAAATAAAGGCCTGTCATCCCGAGCTTGTCGAGGGATCAGACACGCATCTTAAAAAAAGTTTGAGGGGACATCTTGCACAAGTCTTCCAATCTAAAGGTCTTGCAATACGTGTCTGATCCCTCGACAAGCTCGGGATGACGGCAGCCGCCTACCAAACCTTCCACGGTGCGGCATTCTGCTGCCAGAGCTTGTTGAGAATTTCGACCTCGCGCGGATTATCCATGCATTGCCAGAAATCATCGTGACGAAAAGCGCGGAGCTTGCCATCAGCGGCCAGCTTTGGCAGCGCATCGAATTCAAAAATGCTGCTGTCTTCCTTGAGGTAATCGCCGATTTTTTTATTCAAGACGAAGAATCCGCCATTCACGTAGCCGACTTCACTGTCGGGCTTTTCCCGAAAGCTGGTGATGGCATCGCCGGAGAGAGTCAGCTCACCGAATCGCCCGCTGGGCCGCACCGCCGTCAGGGTGGCTAATCCATTCTGGGCGCGATGAAACTTAATCAGTTCCGGCACCGGCACATTGCAGAGACCATCCCCGTAGGTCAGAAGAAATTCGTCATCGGGAATGTGGGCAAGCGCGCGGCGGACGCGGCCACCGGTCTGGGTCGTCTGGCCCGTGTCGAGGAGCGTCACCTGCCAATCTTCTTCCGCATGCTGGCTGTGATAGGTGATCTGCGGCACGGGCCCGAGCTTCAAGGTGACGTCGTTGCTGTACCATTGATAGTTGTGGAAATACTCCTTGATGATTTCGCCCTTGTATCCGAGACAAAGGATGAATTCTTTAAAGCCATAGTGGGCGTAAAATTTCATGATATGCCAGAGAATGGGGCGATTGCCGACAGGCACCATCGGTTTGGGTCGGAATTCAGTCTCCTCGCGTAAACGCGTGCCCAATCCGCCGCATAGAATGACTACTTTCATAGGGTCATGATTCCAGTTCAAAGTTTAGCCGTTCCAACTCGATGACCAGCGGGCGTTTCAGCACCTGGGTATGGATCGCGCCGATATACTCGCCTAAAATGCCGATAAAGAAAAGCTGCACGGAGCCGAAGAAGAACAACCCGACCACAAGGGGCGCAAGGCCGAGGCTGAATTGCTGCCAGAAGAGCAGTTTGAAAATAAGATAGAAGACAGCCACGATAAAACTCAGGAACGAGAGCGTGAAGCCGAGCATGGTGGCGAGCCTCAGCGGCACTTTCGAGTGATTGGTGATCCCGAGCATGGCCAGGTCGTAGAGTCGATAAAAGTTATTGCTGGTGATGCCGCGCTTGCGTGCCGGTTGCAGGTAGGAAATCTGGGCGGAGGGAAAGCCGATCTCGGAAACCAGCCCGCGAAAATAGGGATAAGGATCGTCGATTTCCTTGAGGATATCGATGAACCGGCGGTCGTAGAGGCCAAACCCGGTTGCGTTCTTGGTCAATTGGATCTCCGCCAGGCGACCCACCATCTCGTAGTACATCCGGCGCACGGCAAAAAAGATGATCGACTCCTCGCTCTCCTGCTTGACCCCGATGACGATGCGAAAGCCCGTTTCCCATTTCGCAACGAACTCCTTGATCAGTTCGGGCGGGTCCTGCAAATCGGAGACGATGCTGATGACCGCGTCTCCCCGGGCCTGCAACATCGCGTGGTAACCGGAACGGACATGCCCGAAGTTGCGCGCGTTGAGGATGACCTTGACGTTTTTGTCCTGTGCGGCGATCTCCCGCAAAATGGCCGCCGTGCGATCCTGTGAAGCGTTATCGATAAAAATGTGCTCGTAGCGATAGCGTCCGATTTCGTGGAAGACTTTCCTGACCCGCTCGTAACATTCACGGATATTTTCCTCCTCATTATAGCAGCCGCTGACCACGCTGATGAGCTTCTCTCTCTCCGTCGAGACGGCATCGTGCGAGGAAACGAGGCAGGCGGAAGTGCGTTCCAAGGTTGAGTTCCGGTGAAATTAGATGCCGCGCTCGTAGATGAGTTTTTTCAATTCTTCGTGATACGCATAGGCGCTGTCGATGGCATCGATCAAGATCGGACGATCCTTGGCCACGGGGTGAAGCAATGTCTCGCCGTGCATCAATTCGCGGCAGGAAATCTGTCCCTTTTGCAAGGGGATGGCGAGATAGACATCCCGGTCGAGACTCTCGTGATGTATCACATGCCCGGCAGGCAGATCCCGCTTGGCATAAACCCCGCGTACGAGACCGTTGAGATACCTGGCTTCGGCATCGGAAACGGTGCGACGCGTTTCCCCGCTGCCGCCGCACATGATCTTCGCGCGGTTGTAAGCCTTGAACCAGGAATCGATCTGGGAGGGAAGACTGCAGTAGGGCGAAACCGGTTTGCCGTCATCCTCAATATCGATGTGCCGTTCAAACGTGCGCGCACCCTTGGCGTAGGCGATTTGCAAAGAGGCGTCCCAGTTCTGGTACTCGTGCGTCGAGAGACCGATAACGTGATTAGGATAACGCTTGCGCAAATAATCGATCTGGTTGAGCTCCAGGTCGCTGTCCTCGCAGGGATAGAGCGAGACGCAGTGATTGATGGCGAAGGGGATATTCCGGTTCTCGAAGAAAATGACGAGATCATCGAGATCTTTCAGCGACGTTCCTCCTGTGGAACAGATGACTGGCTTGCGCGTGTGGGCGATCTTTTCGATTAACACCCAATCATTCACGTCGGAACTGGCCAGCTTGATGATGGGGAGGGCGAGCTCGACACAAAATTCCACTGATTTTTCATCAAAGGGCGTGGCCATCGGAATGCAGCCTGCCTTTTTGATCGCCTCCGCCAGCGCGATGAAATCGGCACGCGCCATCTGGGTATCGATTGTTTTTTTGATGTAGCGAATATCCGTCCGCTCGCGAAAATCGTGGTGGATAAAGCTATCCACGTCACGCAACTGAAACTTGATGGCGCCGCGCACGTTGTTGAATCTCACGATGCGGGAATATTCGCGGACAATTTTTAATCCTCGTTCCAGTTTGCCGTAATGGTTGTTGGCCATTTCGAGCACGAACAAATCTTCAAAAATAATGTGGTTCATGGAGAAACGGGCTATGGGTAGGGCTGTAATTACGATTGCCGCCGCCGTTAATCTTAAATCTCTTCCATGGGCGGGACGAGCAAATTGCTCAACATTTCTTCACGGCTGAGAAAGGGATAAAGGTCTTCCAGCGGCGCGGAGACAATGCGGCCATCGGGCAAGGTTTTCGAACTTAGCTTAGGCTCGAAAGACTGTTCCGGGTCGAGCATCACCTCGCTGACAAAAGGGCCCGGTGTTTCCAAAACTTTTCGCACGGCGGGAAGGTAATCGACCTGGTCGATGCGCTGATAAGGCAAGCCATAGGCCGCCGCCAGTTTGCCAAAGTCGGGAAAAGTCACTCCGCTCGCCGGGCCTTCCCCCACGAGATGCCCCTTGAAATAATTCATCTGGGTCGAACGAATGGAAAGATATCCCCGGTTGTTCAGGATAAAGAGCTTCACGGGCAACCGATGGTGGGCCAGCGTCTGTAATTCCTGGAGATTCATCTGGATGCTGCCATCCCCCGCGAAGGCGATGATTCGCTGTTTCCCTTCCAGCGCAACGGCGGCGCCGATACTACCGGGAAGATCGTAGCCCATGGAAGCATCCCCGGCATTGGCATAGAGCCGCTGCCCGCGCTTGATGTGCGCCACTTGAAAAGGAACCACGCTTGCCGTTCCATCGCCGCAAACCATGACGTCGTCTTCGGCCAGTTCCCGAATCAACCAGTCGATAAAAGCATAGGGATTGAGCGCGCCGGGCCGGGATTGGTGGCGCGGCAGGACAACGGGATATTTGGCCACCCGTTCGCGGCACCAGGCGAGCCACTTGCTGAATTTCTGCTTGGGAAAGGAATTTTGCCCGATCTCATTGTGCAGGGCTTCAAGGAAAAAGCCCGCATCGCTATGAACGGGTAAATCGATCTTTGCCGTCGGCTTGGGAAATTCCGCTGCGTCGATATCGACCGCGATTTTATAGGCATGCCGGGCAAAGGCCTGCCAGTTATAGCTCACCTGCCGCAGCGGCAGGCGCGAACCGAGAATGAGAAGCACATCGGCATTCTGAACGGCAAAATTACCAGCCCGGTCACCGATGGTGCCGGCCCGCCCACAGAAAAGCGGATGATCCGTGGGCAACGCATCGGGCGCGCTCCACGCTTCCACAACCGGAATCCCCAGCAGGTCGATGATCTCTTCAAAGATTTTCAATGCACCCGCAATGCGCACGCCGGACCCCACCAAAATGACCGGGCGCTCCGCTTGGGATAGTTTTTCCAAAACGGCAGGCGCCTGCTGACGCACGAGAGCCTGGTCATAGATGGGCGGTTCCGCAGCGGGATCAAACCGCCTTAACTTGGCCGGATCAATTTGCGCTCCCTGTAAATCAACTGGAATATCGATCCAGCACGGGCCGGGACGTCCGGTGGTGGCCAGATGCCAGGCTCTGCCCAGTTCGTAGGCAATATCCTCCGCCGAATGCAGGAGAACGGCTGACTTTGTGACCCCTCGCGCCATGGCCACAATGTCTACCTCCTGATCCCCGAGTTGCCGCAAACCGGGCACGTCCTGAAATGCCATGCAGGTCTCGCGCTTGACCTGGCCCGAAACGATGATCATCGGCATCGAATCGGTCCAGGCGCCGAAGACCCCATTGAGGGCGTTGATGCTTCCCGGCCCGGTCGTAACCTGGACCAGGGCGGGACGTCCCGTCACCCGCGCATACGATTCCGCCGCCATCGCGCAGGCCTGCTCATGATGGCAACAAATGTATTTGAGCCGGGCGCAACGGCCCACCGCATCGTTCAGGTGCATCGCGCCTCCTCCCGTAATCATGAAGACATGGCGCATGCCATAATCGGCCAACGTTTCCACGACGAAATCGGCTAATCGGATCATAGGCGGCATTATTATGAAGTATACCTTGCGGTTTTGCCGCAGGGTTCTTGATTTTCAAGTTTTGTCACAAATCAAATTTATCCATATCCTAAATTCTGGCCTTGTCCACCCAACCGAAGGCAGGGCGCCTTCCTTATCCGTACAAGAAAATTTTCGTTTGCCTGCACGAATAGCTGGACGGATGGTACACATGACGGCGTGGCCTTCAGCGTCTTCTATTCCTCCCCTCGCTCCAATGTCACCGGCCCCAACAATCCCGAGTCGATTGGCGTGGTTGTTTTTGTGAGCATGTCGAAACGAAAAGCATCGTGAGTTTTGGTGAAGCGTTTTTCTTTGGGCTGGCCAAGATCACCGATGACGCGGTTCGCCCAAAGATTGATCACGTCGATTTCCAACACGTTGCCGGTGGGCTTCACCGCCTTGGTAATGTCCACGCGCCAGGGATTGCACCAAAGGATGCCGAGTTTCTCACCATTGAGCCGCACTTCGGCCACTTCTTTGACATTGCCCAAGTCGAGAAAGAGTTTTTTTGTCTCGCCGTCGGTTTCTATCGCTTTCCCGGCTTCGTTGCTCAGGTCAAATGTCTTCCGGTAGGTGGCCGTGCCTGAATAGTATTTGATCCCCTCTTCGGGGCGCTGTGTCCAGCTTGCCAGTTCTGGAAACTCGGCATTGGTTGGACCGCCCCAGGCCGGATCGAAGGCGACGTGCCAAGGGCCGTCGAGAGTTTGCACTTGGGCGAACTTGGGAAAATTTCTTTCGGATGCTCCCGCTACGTCGTTGGTGATCGGGTCGCGAAACACCACAAAATAGGAGCCGAAACGATCAAACTCCAATGGCAGCGTGGTGCAACCATCGGCCTGCCGGAAGGCATTTGCGGGACGGATGCTGCCACTTACGGGGTCAAAAATCTCGGGCTGCTTGCCAGCGACGCGGAAGGTGAAATCCCGTGTCGTCGGCTGGCTTTTGCGGTTGATGACGAAATAGATCTCCGCGTCACCTGACGTGCGATGGATGTAGTCGAAGTCATCCGGGTGCGCATCCTGCCCTGCAAAAGTAAAATCGGGTTTCACGCCATCGGCGAGAAGAACCTCGCGCGGCGATTTGCCCCAGATGACGCGGCCTTTGCCGAAGCTGCGCTCGGTCCGGTCCGTGCCGTTCAAATCACCCCAGATTTCAGCGGCAATATTTTGCACTTCTTCATCACATTTTGGGTAGTTTTTCAGTCCGGCGGCCTTTTCGGGTGGGGCACCGATGATGGTGGCGCCGTTGCGAACCAACTCCCGGAGTTTCTCTATTACCTCAACTGACATTGCCTTCGACGGGATCGGAGAAACTTTCAAATTCTGATAGTTGCCGACCCGCTTGGCTATTTCCGGCACGGGAGAAACACAATTTTGCAACACCAACAGCCGGTAACTCATCCCGTCCGGCAGCACGATCCGTCCGTCTTTGACCGACATCCGTTTGAGCAGCACTTCGGCATTGCAGTAATCGCAGTCGTAGCCGGAACCAAGTCCGGGAACGATGTACTTGGGCGGAGCCAGGGATGGCGGCTCTTCGCCCAGATAGAAACAAACATCGGCCGCGAAGTTTCCCTGTTGCAGCATATACGAGCAACGAGAGAGATAGGTGAAGAAAGCAGGCGACTGCTCCCACCAGGTGATGTTTGGGGTGAAATGTTGGCCGGCACAATATTCATAGCCGGGCTTGCCGTCTTCCGGATCTTGACAGGTCGACGCATGCAGCATGATACGATTAATACCCCAGCAGAAGGCGTCATTGGCGTAAGGTTTCAATTCGGACGGGCCGAACGACCAATGGGTGCGATCCCCTTCCATTTGCGTAAACGATTCGGCCTGGGCCTGGCGGAGCCCATACACATGCGCGGCCGAGGCGGTCTGTTTAAGATTAAGTTTCAGTCCCGGGTCAGGGTTGAAATGGTCGGGCGCACCGTAGTTCACCCAGAACTCGCCGGCGGGAAAGTCGCAGCGCCCCAAATTCTTCAGCGCATCCTCGGGCGGAATATTATTCGGGCCAGCCGCTTCATTGCCCATGATCATGCCGTTTTGATGGCATACATCGGTGAAATGGCCGTAAAAATTATCCGCCAGGCAATCCTGGATGGTGCGATCGAAGTCGGCGCGGAAGCGCGCGGTCACATCTTCGTTGACGATGGTCATACCCGTCCCGGGCTTGCAGCTCTCTATCACGGCATCATCCATTTTGACGTTCCACGTCTGTGCATTCCCCGGCCGTTGCGCCGCGGAGAAGGTAATGGTGTAGGTTGTGCCTGGAACAAGATCGGAAATGGTCTGAGACATGGTTCCATTCCCTTGGACAAATGCTGCCTGCTCGCCCTGCGGCACATTCGGATTACCAAAACCACTGCCGTTGGCAACGAGGCCCGAGCCGTTCGGGCTGGCGCCACTGAAGGCCCACGAACCACCGGAGGGATTATACTTATGGTTGCCCACACCAAGGCTGGGCGTCTCAAAGCCAAAGTTCGGAACCGTAACGCGCTCTCCTCTCGATGAGACAATTTGCACGTTGTCCATGAAAACCGTGTTGTCGCCACCCTCCAGATCGGTGCCCAGAAAGGACAGCGTTTGCGTGGCCGCCGTAGCCGTAAAGGTCGCCGAATAGTCCACCCAACTGATCGCGCCCGGCAGCGCGGCCAGGTAAGGTTTGAGATCGTAGCCGCGATACTTGCGAAACTGATCCGGGAAATCCTGCGTCCACGTCAGCTTGCCAGCCTCCCAACTGTCGGACCACAAATAGGCGATGTGACCGCCGGCCTCGCTAGCCGCTTTGAGGATCGGTTCGCCGAGATGTTTGAAATGGTCGTCGAACGCGGCGGAACTGAGGAAGTCAATCTGATAGCCGTTGCCCCCTTCGTAGGTGTCACCGTTGGGATAGGGGTGCTTGAACTGACCTTCCGTCGTCACCGTGTAGCCGGTTCGAAGAATGGTCCACTGTCCGGCGGGCACGTCCCATTCCAGCTGGCCGTCGGGATTCAGTTTGTCAGTAAGATCAATGATTTCTTCGGGACTGATCGCAACGCCGGCGCCCTTATGCGGGATGGCCTGCACGCAATAGTCGTGATAGTAGCCGTCCACCGTTTCGGGCTGGGGAAGTTTGCCGGAGAATTTTTTCGGGCCTTCAACATTCAAATCCGCCTGCACCACTTTTTTCATGGCAGTGTCCGGGGTGACCCAGGGCCCCAGCATCACCCAGCAGCCGGCTGAGAAATTAAAACCCAACTCGATATTGAGCCGCTTGGCCTCGCTGACCGCATGGCGGAACAGCTCCCACCACTCGGGGCTTTGATACTTCACGCCGGGCAGCGGCGCGAGACCGGCATATCCGCCGTTGCAGATCAGGTTGACGCCGCTGATCCCTTTTGCCTTGAACTCCTCAAGGTCGCGCGTGATGCCCGCCTTGTCAACGCGGTTGTAAATCCAAAACCAATACGTGCGCGGCTTGGCCTCATCAGGGGGCGCAGCGAAGCCTTGTTCAAGATTCTCTGCCGCCACGGTTTTGGCGAAGAGAAAAATTGAGGCATACAACACAAATAAAAAATTAAGGCTGGACCGCCGTGCTAAAATGCTCATGGATAAGTAATTCCTGTCAAAAATAAATACGATGTTTGATTACGATGCAGACCCTGCGGTCTTGCGCAGGGTTCTTGATTTGGAGGGATGGACGGGAATGTAGGGTGTCAGGTCAATCGTGGGGCCGTCCTTGGAACTGAGGGTGATTTTCAAGGGCATGAGACTTTCCAACGTAATGAATTTGAGATCCGGTCTTTCCTCCAATAGTGCCGCTCTTTGGCTCACTTCATAGGTGCCATTGGGAAAAAAGGGCTTGGTTTTCAGGTAAAGCTGATCCCGCGGCACCGTGGAGGAATAACCGGAAGCGCTGAGCACTTTGGCCAGGATGGAAAAATTATTGCTACTGAGAAGGTCGTTGGGTCTTTCAAAATCGTCGTCCAGGTAAAGTTTGGTGGGAATCAATACGGCCACACGATCAGTTGGTTTCAAAAGTAGCCGCACATGATCCCAATAGCGGTCAAATTCGCCCGAGAAGAGAAGTTCCCGGCTCCAAGGCATGGCATTCAAAGTCGGTGGCAACATATTAAGAAGCATGGGAAAAACGAAGATACTCGTGCTGAAGATGGCAAGACGACGTCGAAAAATCAGGGTCGAGCCCGGTGGGCGTAATAATAAAAACAGGTGGAAGAAGAACTGAAATTGCAAAAGCTCACGAAAGGGCCAGCGCATCGATTTTAGCACCGGCAAATGCGCCATGATATGAGCCATCCAGGGTGGGCGACAGACCATGAACACCCCAAAACACATCAAAACCAAAACTACGATTTCCAATCCGCGCCACGGCGTCCGGCCGGTAAAGGCGGGCACCAGGCACCAGGCGGCGGCACACGAGCCGATCGCCAGCAAATAGGTGACATGCGGATGCGCGGGCGGGTGGATGATCCACAAGGCCATGCCAAAGAAAAGAGAGGTGGGGAAAAGTCCCAAAGGAATCCGGTTTGATTGCATGTCCCAGACTTCGACGCCCTGGGAACGCGTGCTGGCCAGAAATCCCTCAAACACGGGAAAGAGCAAAGGGGAAAGAATGACCAGGGCCGCAATAGAGCCCATCACCCATGCGACCAAGGGTTGAAGGGACCGCCGGCAAATACCGACTCCCACGGCAAAAAGGGTGAGGAAAAGCGTGGAGGAAACTGTGGATACCGGATGTCCTCCCAGGATTTCATGGATGGAAAACAGGGTCACCAAACCAATCCCTCGACGCCACGTTTTTTGGAGGATGCCAAGAGCCAGCCATGGCAGGGCGCTTTGATTGCCTAAAAAACTATACCAGCTCGCGCCCGTCGTGACCGCCATCATGCTGTACGAAAAACTCACGCAATAGAACATCATCCATCCATCCGTCACCTTGAGGAGCACTTCTCTTCGAAGATAGTGAGCAAGATTCACAAAACCCGCCGTCGCCAGCAGCATCATGACAAAGGCATCGACATCAAGGATGGCAAAATGAAAAGGCGTCTTCGCCAGAAGCGAGGCCAGGATATAAACCGGATGCCAGCAAAAGAAACTGAGATCGCGCAGGGTGTTGTAATGGCCTCCGAAAAGATAATCGGAAACAAACGGGGACCGGCCGCTTAATAGATGATTTCCCATCTCCATGAAGACCGGATAAGCGCCGGTCAGGTTGTCATCCGTCAGAAAAAAATAGGGACGCCAGATTTCGAGACAGGCAAAAATCAGAATCGAAACCGCCAGATTATTCCGTAACAACACCCCCAGACCGCTTTGCCTATGGATTCCATCCTCCTGTTCTGGCGCAATCACGGAAAGAGTATTAGAACCTATCTCCAAATTAGCCAAGAGTGCGTTGCAAGCCGTCCGGGCGAAAGTTCTTTTGCTTTTTAACTTCGTCGCTCGCTCGTCACGTAGCACGTATCTTCACATATAGCCGAAAACGCCAACGGCACACCAAAAAACGAAATCCACCTTACCATGTCGGCTGAAAAATAGCCCATGAAAACCAAAAAAGTCTCGCCAACGACAGACCTTGAGTCAAAATCACAGAAAGGAACCCATCCATGCCTCAAACAGTTACCTCAAATGGGAATCAATGAAGATGGCAGAGTGATTGCCATTATGTACTATTTGGCTATTTACGCGCAAGGTCGCAAATTAGCTCTGCTCCTTGCATTTCTCCTGACAAGCAGCCTCTTACCTGTTTGGGGAGCCGTTACCCCAAGTCAACTCGTTTGCGAATATCAGACCAATCCTCTGGGTATTAGCATAGCACAACCCCGATTGGGTTGGCAGTTTACGGCCGATGTAGGCACACCGCGCGGATGGTTGCAATCTGCCTACGAAATACAGGTGGCGTCCTCTGCCAGCAATCTGGCAAATAATGTCGCCGATCTCTGGGACAGTGGCAAAACGCAATCGACCCAAAACACATTTATTCCTTACGGCGGCACGACGTTGAATACCTCGCAGCAGGTCTTTTGGAGAGTCCGCGTCTGGGATCAAAATGGAACGGCTTCAGCTTGGAGCGCAACGGCCTTCTGGACGATGGGACTTTTGGCACCCAGCGACTGGAAAGGAAGCTGGATCATGATGCCGACCGTCAACGGTGCCACTTATCCGTATACGGCGAGTTCCGTGACAGGTACCACTAGCGTGCCGCAGTCGGTCATGGCACGCAAAGATTTTACCGTGAATGCCGGTTTGACTAAGGCGACACTCACCGTTTGTGGACTGGGCTGTTATGAGTGCTCCATCAATGGCACGAAGGTGGGCCAGAGCCTGTTTCCTCCCGGGTGGACCAATTACAGTAAAACCTGCCTCTACGACACCTACGACGTCACTTCAATGTTAACCACCGGCAGTAACGCAGCCGGAATTGTTCTGGCAAACGGAATGTATAATGAGCAGGGAGAACGATATACCAGGTTCACCACCAACGCCTTTGGTGAAAAAAAGGTCATCGGTCAATTGCGCCTGGAATACAGCAACGGCACGGTGGCTTTTGTTCCCACCGATGCCACGTGGAAAATTACCTCTGGACCGCTTACATTCTCCAGCGTCTACGGTGGAGAAGACGAAGACCTGCGTCTGGAGCCTATAGGATGGAACCAGGCTGGA
>Ga0207039_1184_pt1 | contig 12545 bp, 9 predicted proteins | sample Alteio_BWMinCont_74_FD_153264 | JGI IMG/M metagenome (GOLD analysis project Ga0207039, IMG submission 153264) | Enriched cells from forest soil in Barre Woods Harvard Forest LTER site, Petersham, Massachusetts, United States -... | ecosystem: Environmental > Terrestrial > Soil > Temperate forest >... | reverse complement strand
GGCTCTTTATCTGGCGATGTATAAGGGGATCATTGATCATTGTTTGTACTATTGCTGGATCCTCAGATGCATAAGCTCGCATATAAGGAGATAAATCGACCACTGTGTCTGTTTTGACCAGGCCAACTAGCATATTTACACTGCCCACTACTGTTTTTGGAGTGACGTTCACGCGCCTTTTTAAAGCAGGACTGGATAAGATAATTCCATCCACTAGTTCAGGATGCGCTTCGGCTATTGATAGAGCTAAATTTGCACCCAAGCTTTCACCTAAACAGATAACAGGCAAATTCTTATAAGTCTTTTTTACTAATTGGATTATTTCTACCAGTTCTTCTTCGGCTTTGACGAAAGAGACTGAGTCTATTTGCCAACGGCGTCCGCTGCCTGGTAAATCAGGAGAAAGTACTAAGGTGCCTCCTTCGGCCAAATGATAGGCCAGACGGTCATATGTTAGGCCATGCATGGTAACGCCATGTAAGGCTATTACTATAGCTTTTGGCTTAGTTGCTGGATCTGACCATTGATATAGATATGGATAATGCTTGCCGGCCAAATCTGTTTGATCCATCCTTACGACTTTGCTGTAAGCCGGTAGGGCTAAGGCAAACTGCGTTGTAGTAGCCAGCGCAAGGATACAAACGAATTCCTTGGCAAGTTTGATCTGCCAGCTTGTCGAATCAAGCTGCCGCTTAAGATCGGCTATTAAAGTGATAAAAGTAAAGAAGTATTTTATAATTTGCTGAAACATACCCGACCCCTAAACCGGCTTGGGTTGGTTTAAGACGACTGTTTTCAAGGATTTTCGCCCGTTGTCCTACCTTTTCTATACCAACTTAGGCATACTTTTCAAACGCTTTTATCGTTTATTCGCTAATATTGCCTTGGAAGCAACGAGCTAATGCCAAAGAGAAAAGATATATCGAAAATTCTGGTTTTGGGAGCAGGTCCAATTACTATTGGACAGGCGTGTGAATTTGACTATTCTGGTAGTCAAGCATGTAAAGCTCTCAAAGACGAAGGTTATAAGGTAGTCCTGGTCAATTCAAACCCGGCGACGATCATGACTGATCCAGAGCTTGCTTTGGCCACTTATATCGAGCCAGTTACTGCAGATGTAGTGCGGGCCGTAATTGCCCGTGAACGGCCACAAGCTTTATTGCCCACAATGGGCGGTCAAACTGCTTTAAATGTGGCTGTCGAACTTGCAGAATCTGGTGTTCTTGCTCAGTACGGGGTTGAGCTGATCGGTGCCAAGGTTGAAGCTATTAAATTGGCAGAAGACAGAGAGCTGTTCAAACGGACTATGTTAGAGATTGGCCTGGATGTGCCTAATTCGGGAATTGCCCGTAATTTATCAGAAGTAAAAGATATTGCCACAAAGATAGGTTTTCCCGTCATTATTCGTCCAGCTTTTACATTAGGTGGTGCAGGTGGTGGCATAGCCTATAATCATGAAGAATTGGAGAATATAGCTGGACAAGGACTTAATCTGAGTCCTGTACATGAAATTTTACTTGAACAAAGTGTGATGGGTTGGAAAGAAATAGAGTTAGAAGTGGTACGTGATTGTTTAGATAATGTAGTCATAATCTGTTCAATCGAAAACTTTGATCCAATGGGCATACATACTGGCGATTCCATTACTGTTGCGCCAGTACAAACACTGACAGATAAGGAATATCAACGCTTACGTGATGCGTCTATCAAAATCATCCGAGCAATTGGCGTTGATACTGGTGGTTCAAATATTCAATTTGGAATTAATCCTTTGACTGGGCGTATTGTTGTTATTGAAATGAATCCGCGTGTCTCGCGCTCATCTGCCTTGGCCAGTAAAGCAACTGGCTATCCTATTGCAAAAATTGCTGCTAAATTAGCTGTTGGTTTATCTTTAGATGAAATATCTAACGATATTACAAAAACAACGCCAGCATCTTTTGAACCTACATTGGATTATGTAGTGACAAAGATTCCTCGTTTTAATTTTGAGCGCTTCCGTGGTGCTGATACGACATTAACCACACAGATGAAATCTGTAGGTGAAGTAATGGCCGTTGGCCGCACATTTCAAGAATCTATACAGAAGGCTTTGCGTGGACTTGAACTGGGTTTAACTGGTTTCGTTAAAGTACCGGCTAGACAAAAAGCTGAAATGGCTGACTGGCGCAAACGTTTATCTGTACCAAGCCATCATCGACTGACCGATATTTATGGTGCCATTGCTGCTGGTATTACAGCTTCGGAGATTCAAGAATTAACCAGCATTGATTCTTGGTTTATTGATAATCTCTTTGAGCTATATGAAAAGAGTGTTTGGATTGAAAAAAATATCAAGGGTATTGGCGATCTTGGAAAAGAAACACTTTTATCCCTTAAACGTATAGGCTTTGGTGATAAACAATTAGCCAATCTTATTGGCATTACGGAAGAGGATATTTTTGCCTTACGACAAAAACATAAAATAATGCCTGCATACAAAATAATCGATACTTGTGCGGCTGAATTTGCGGCTAGCACTCCTTATATGTATTCAACTTATGAAGAAGAATCCGAAGTGCCGCCTCCGACAAAACAAACTGTTTTGATTCTTGGTGGCGGGCCTAATCGTATCGGACAGGGCATCGAATTTGACTATTGTTGTGTTCACGCGAGCTTAGCTTTGCGTGAATTAAATTATGAAGCGGTGATGGTCAATTCTAACCCAGAAACTGTATCTACTGATTATGATGTATCGAGCAGACTCTACTTTGAACCTGTGACTTTAGAGGATGTTACTAATATTGCTTTAGTAGAGAAGCCAGTAGGTATTATTGTGCAGCTAGGCGGACAAACACCGCTTAAACTGGCTCGAGATCTAGAAGCAAGAGGATTCAAAATTCTTGGTACCAGTCCAGATTCTATTGATAGGGCTGAAGATAGAGCTCGCTTTAGTGAATTAGCTAAGCAGTTGAAATTAAAGCAGCCAGCCGGTGCAACTGCTACAAATGCAGAAGAAGCATTCGCTATTGCTGAGAAAGTCGGGTATCCAGTATTGGTAAGACCAAGTTATGTACTGGGTGGGCGAGCAATGGAAATAGCTTATTCTCGCGAAGATCTTAGTCGGTGGTTATCCACTGGTTTTTCACAACAAGACAGGATGTCTATTTTAATTGATCAATTTTTAGAAAATGCAATCGAGATCGATGTTGATGCAGTGAGCGATGGGCAGAATACAGTCATTGCTGGCATCATGGAACACGTTGAACAAGCAGGTATTCACTCAGGCGATAGTACTTGTGTTTTGCCTACGCAAACTATTCCGTTAAACATAGTAGAACAAATTAGAAAGGCCACTATTGACTTAGCAAAAGAATTGAAAGTCGTTGGTTTGATGAATATACAATTTGCTTTGCAAGGAAAAGAGCTTTATATTTTAGAAGTGAATCCGCGTGCAAGCCGGACTATTCCTTTTGTCTCTAAGGCAACTGGTGTACCTTGGGCAAAAATAGCGGCTTGCGTCATGACAGGGAAGACTTTAGCTGAATTAGAAGTGACACCACGATTGCTACCATCACATGTTTCAGTTAAATCGGTCGTAATTCCTTTTAGCAGATTTCCAGGAGCAGATATAAGTCTTGGACCGGAAATGCGTTCTACCGGTGAAGTGATGGGTATAGCTTCGCAATTTGGGTTAGCTTTCGCTAAAGCGCAATTAGGAGCAGGACATAAGCTGCCAACTGAAGGGCGTATATTCATATCAGTGTCTGACTGGTACAAGAATGATATTGTTTCAGTAGCTCAGTCTTTATATCAAATAGGTTTCGAGCTGGTGGCTACTCGTGGCACGGCTGCTGTAATTCGATCAGGTAATATTCCAGTTATTGTTGTTAACAAGGTTTCAGAAGGTAGGCCTAATCTGGTCGACCGTATAAAAAATGGCGAAATAAATTTGGTTATTAATATCCCGTCTAGCCGGACAGCCAGAGAGGATGATCAGCTTATACGCCGAGCTGCTATTAGTTATAATGTACCAGTGGTAACTACCGTAGCAGGAGCCAAAGCTACAGCCTCAGCGATTGCTGCCTTGCAAAGCGGGCCTCTGGCTGTTCATAGCTTGCAGGAATATCACGAAAAAATATCCATTACTGAGATTGCTAGTCGCAAACGTACACAAAACACGGCCGATTTCAACGTACACTTTTAAAGCGCAATATAATTATTTAGGCAATAAGCTTGGATAAATAATGACAATGGCTGTAAAAAAAGAGCGTGGCAAAAGACGCAAGTCAAGTAATAATATTAACGGTAGCAATTCGGTAGAAGAGAAAATTGCCGAACCTGGATTTGCCAAGCCATGGGTTTTAGCTTTGGCGAATTGTATTGATCACACCCTTTTAGGTCCAATCGCGACAACCCAAGATATAGTCAAGCTATGTGCTGAAGCGGCAGAATATAAAATGTTTGCTGTTTGCGTAAATCCTTTTCATGTCAAGCGAGCAGTGCGAGAACTTTCGTCTACGCAGGTGGCGGTTGCTACTGTTGTCGGATTTCCGTTAGGAGCCGACTTAACTGATATAAAAATTGCTCAAGCTCAACGCGCTCTTTTTGAGGGAGCAGAAGAATTGGATATGGTTATTAATATCGGTGCGTTGAAAGAATTAGATACTAATTATGTATTCAATGAAATACAATCTATTGTTAGGGTTGCCAAAGATCATCCTGTGAAAGTAATAATTGAATGCGATCTGCTAACAAAAGAAGAAAAAGTTCTGGCAACACAAATTTGTGCAAAAGCCGGTGCTGCAATGGTAAAAACCTCTACTGGCTTTGTAAAAGAAGGTAAGGGTGCTACTGCCGAAGATGTGGCATTGTTGAAGCAAACAATTGATAACCTGGTCCTTGATGGTGGTAAAGAGATCAAAATTAAAGCCAGTGGCGGCATTAAAGACTATAATCAAGCAATAGCTCTTATAGAAGCAGGTGCTACTCGTATTGGTACTTCTTCAGGTGTTAATATACTCAGTCAAGCTCGCTATAAAGGCAGCAAAACTAAAACAATGAAGTATATTTCTTCGGTACCATCTTTAGTATCTTAGATATTTAATATTGTTATCAAATGGTGTTTAAATAAAGGAGTAAATGGTTAGGTGATTAAACAAAAGAGATTTTTAGCAATTGCAATTTTTGCATTTCTTCTGGCGATATTTGTTGCTCCTGCGCAGAGTGCGGTGCAAACATCGCAAATTGATCAATCTTTGTCAGAAAATGCTGCTTTTAAAAAGGGCGAAGATTTTTATGCACATTTGAAACTTAAAGAAGCCTCGGAACAATATCGCGAAGTAACTCGTCAATTACCTGAAGCGGCTAAGGCGCATGAAAGATTGGGAGCATCGCTGGCAGGTATTGAGGATTATGAGGCAGCAATTGCTGCAGAGCAAACTGCTATAAAACTCGATCCTAAGTACTTTTTGCCGCATGTGATATTGGGACAAATATATTCTAATCAAGATAAAACCGATTTGGCATTAGAAGAGTTCAAACAGGCTGTGGAATTAAAGCCCGATAGTTTTCGAGCATCATTAGATTTAGGATATGCCTATACTCATATGGGCAAACTTGATGAGGCAATTGCTACTTATAAAAAGGCTATGCAATTAAAGCCGGAAGATCCTGCTCCCCATCTTAATTTAGGTGTAGTCTATTCTCAAAAACAAGATTACGAAGAAGCAATTAAAGAAGAACAAAAAGCTATTGAAATAAATAAAAATATTCCAGAAGCTTATATTAATCTTGGTAATGTTTATGCCGATACTGGTAAAACAACTGAAGCAATCGACCAGTATAAGCACGCCCTAAAGGTAGCTCCGGCGCATCCTAATGCTATAAGTGCTTTAGGCTGGATGTATGAAAAACAAGGTAACTATAAGGCTGCAGCTGCTGAACAAAGAAAGGCAATCAAATTCTGTCCTGGTTTTAGTCCTGCCCACAGACGTTTAGCGACAGTTCTAGATAAGCAAGGACAAACAGAAGCGGCCAAATTAGAGTATGAGGAAGCTCTCAAGCTCTCTCCTCAAGATGTAACGGCCATAGTTGAGTATGCGCAATTGTTGGAGAAAACAGGCAAAACAAAAGAAGCGTTAGAGCAGTATAAAAAGGCTTTGACTATTAATCCGGAAGTGAAAGCTGCAAAAGACGGTGTGGATAAATTAGAAAAGAACAGCAAATAACTTTCTCTTTTCCAAACTTCTCACTTCAGTATCTAAAACTATTAATAACGACTATTTGATTTTTCAGAGATGAATATCGTTTGGCGATGGTAGCAAGTGCTTTCAAAATTTGTTGTCTAGTCATATGGCTTGATTCATTGTTTCGATATTCAAATATTATGCCTGAATGGTTTTTGACTTTTTCAGACAAGCGAAGGAAGTCTCTATCCCTTGTATATAGAGTTCGTTTCTCTTTGGCAGCTATTGTTAATACACTTTCGTCAATGATTCCATACGGTGCTAATTGCTGAAGCCAAATAACATCGTATCCTGCTTTACGTAGCATATTGGAAAGCAAATGTTCTGATAAGTTTTCATCAAGCAGCAGGCGGATCTTCAATTATTATCCCCTCTGCTGCCAATAATCGTCTTTCTTCCTCAGACTCCATACGAATTAGAGATTCATTTTCTTTGCAATAGCGGATACATTCATAGACAGCTTCCAGTGGAAGGTCCCAATTTGCTGCAGTTTCTACAGGACTCATTTTGTCTAAAAGTATGTCACCATATACAGTGGCGGCTGGCAAACGACGACCCTTAACACAAAGTTGTCGCTTCCATGCATGTGGACGTTCAATTAGATATTTGTATTCGGATGGCTTCAAGACTTCCAGATCTGGAATCATAATTTTCTCTACTTGGTTTTGCTTATTACCACTCATATAAAGTTCTTGCCCTTCTTTCACTCTTCCTGCTACAACAGTATAAAATCGCACGGCAGAGAGAATGGCATCCTTTGTTGTCGGAGCATTGATAATTTCTTTTAGCTGAGCGATTTCAGCCTCTTGTTCAGGTGTAATATTAAAATTCTGGCGTTTAGTTATTTTCATCGCATAACACTTGTAAGTCAATAATGAGTATATCATACTTATGAGATGTCATGAATAAGATAGTATACTAATAAATTCACATCTTTTGTTTAAGCTTAAAAATACTAATAGTAGGTAGTAATTGGTGCACTTTCAATTAGCGGCATGTGCCCATTTAGAACTAGCATATTCACGAACTTCTTGTTCTATTTGTTCAGCTGAGTGATCGTAGCGAGCTTTGCGCAGTTCATAATCTGTTTGCAAATTCATCCACATTTGGGCTGACATGCCAAAACACTTAGATAATCGTAATGCAGTATCTATAGTGATACTGCGTTCACCATTAATAATTTCAGTGACACGATTTGCCGAAACACATAAAAGTTTGGCAAGGGCATTGCCACTTAACCCACATGGCTGCATTAGTTCAGTTTTTAAAATTTCTCCCGGATGAATCGGTGGTAACAGTGTTTCTTTTTTTTTCATCTTAAATTCCTTATTCTCATTAATGATAGTCAATTATTTCGACATTGTATGGTCCGTCATCTTGCCAAATAAAACAAATGCGCCACTGATTATTAATCCTAATGCTGTGTTGTCCGCTTCTGTCGCCTTTTAATCGCTCTAAACATAGTCCTGGGAATCTACTTAGATCGCTCAATTCTGTCGCAGCATGAAGCAATAAAAGTTTTTTCTTGGCAGAATCAGCAAAGCCCTGAAATTTTCTAACTCGTTCATCCTTGAAGAGTCTAGCTGTATCTTTGCATTTGAATGATCTGATCATATATTAAGCATAATATGTCTAGCATAATATGTCAAGGAGAAAGGTAAAGTAAATTTTGTCTTGTGATCGTGCTTCTGACGGGGTGGCTAGACTCCATTGTCCTCCTGATCTCACGAATTTCTCACAAAATTCTCCCAATAAAATCACATTTCTTGTTTAAGCTTAAAAGTGATACAAATTTAGGCTAGAAGAAGCTCGCTATGAGCAATCTATTGATGTTTGACCCTGAAGAAAATAATGATATTGAAGACGAATCTGGAGGTGGGCAGCCATCCAACAGCCGGTTATCTTCTATGGTGCACGAAGCAGTAAGAGCTATGGCTGAGTCGGATGGTTTTAGAGCTTTTGCTCGTATCGCCTCGACGGCAATTATGGCACTAGATGGCGATAATCCGTCGCCGCAAATTGAAGGAGCCGATAAAGGTAATTTGTCTAATGATCAAAAAGCTGGCAGTAGAGCCCGGGATAAGGCTCAATCACCAAATACTCGTGATGCGAACAGCGATCAGGAGACAAGAGATATTCTTATTAACGCTTATTTTATTCTGGATAAACATCACAGATCACCGCATGATTCTTCTATAGTACCTGCACAAGCACCTGTAGTTAAAAACGTTTACAATGACGTTACGTTAGCCGGTACTGGCAGTCAGGCACCAGAGCAGCAAAGTCGCAGCGTCCAAGACGCTGGTCAATCCTCAAGTACTGGTCAAAACAAAGCGGGTCAAAACCGGGAGCCAGATATTTTAAAAAATGTTGATTCTATTTTGGGTAGGCACCACAGATCATCAGATGATCGTTCTTTACGATCTGGGCAAACGTTACCAGGTAATGGTACGCAGAGCGGTACCGGAGTTGAAAAACAAGCTGCAAGTCAAAATGGTGAAGCTACTGCTGATAGGACCTTAGAAGCAGAGAAAGCAAAAAAAGCAGAACAAGCACAAGAGACAGAGCATGCCAGACAGACTCAAGAAGCAAGAGAAGCACAAGCAACCAGAGAAATGCAAGCAAGAGCACAAGAATTGCGGGCAGAAACTGCACGCAGAGCACGTGCTGAGTTAGACAAAGGCATTAAGCCGGAAGATCTGCCTGCAACCATTACTGATGCTGATGATGCCAAAAAATTTATAGAATATGCACGCCAAGATAATAAGAAAGTGATTATGGATTTCAGCACGCAAGGGTGTGGCTGGTGTAACAAAATGGAGAACGAAACTTATCCCCAAATTGATAAATCTGAATTTGTTGTCATGCATATAGATGTGGGAAATCTCCAGGGTGGGGTAGGAGAGTTCAAATCTGAAATGGGAATAAGCGGCCGCCATTCCGGTTATCCGTATACAGCGGTATTTGGGCCGAGTAATGATTATAGGGCCGCTCAGAAAACTCAAGAAGGTTATATGGATGCCGGAGATTTACTCAATTTGATTGGCACAGTGCATTAGGTTTTGTAGGACAGTCAGGTTATATCAGATGTATAATGCAGTCGAATTTGATGAACCAAATAAAGCAGAAACTGCCGGTAGCAAAAGTCCAGATGCGACAGGTAAAGGCGCAGGTAGTACTGAGGCTGCAGCGCGTTCAATGCAAGATATCACCGCAGAAAGATTGAAGGGACAAACTTCAGACGGTGGGGAAAAATTAGATAAAAAAATCACCGTCACCGGTGCTACTGTAGAAACCGACAAAAATGGTTTAGTCAGAAGTGTTGCGCGTCCCGATGGTTCTGCGATTCAAGATGCTGTTTATAGTAATGATGTAAATAAAAAAATAGAAAGCTTTGTTGCCAAACGTATTGATCAAAGCAAGGTTGTTTATAAGTGTGATAAAGATGGTAAGACATTCAGTCCATTCAGTGTCGACGGTAAGCCGCTGCCTAATGAGCCCGTAGTCTCCAAGGTCGAATTAAATACAAACGGCAATATTTCTTTTTTAGATGCAAACGGAAATAAAGTTATTGTGCGAGGCAACGGAACAATTATTCCCGCAGGAGAAGGTAAATTTGATGTGCAATTTGATGCAGAAGGACGAGCAAAAATAATTGCCAATGCTGATAAAATCCGCACTTATTCTTATAAGGGTACATCAAAAGATCCTATAGAGTATAAAGAGGAAAGTCCTAAGTTGCCTGGAGTTGTTTATGCTCATACTTTTAACGAAGAAACAAAAAAATGGGAATGTAAAAATCAAGATGGAGCGCCTTTCTCGACTCCCCAAGGAAGACGCAGGCTTTCAGAAGATCTTGTATTTGCTTATGAAGACAAGATGAAACTGGGCGATAAAGAAAAGACAGGTTTGCGCCTTAGCGGTCCGAATGGTGTGGAAGTATTTCAACATGTTCCTGAGCAACAAGAAGGTGCTCCTAAAGCGCCGGATAATGCTGATATTGTTGTATTGACTCATAATGAACAAGGACAATTTATAGGTGTGCAGACTTTTGCTCCACGTCTTGACAGTCAGGGAAAAGCTTTAAGAGATCCCGCTGGTAACAGACTTTTGGGAGTACCAGGAAAACAATATACAGCTGGATTTAAGGACGGCAAGTCTCGTATACTGGAAGCAGATCCTCTTACCGGCACGGCAATAGCTTGGGATAAACCAGGTAGTGAAGATAAATGGACAGGGCAAGTTATTTTTGCTGCAGCAAATTCACCCTTAAAAAGTGGTCAATTATTGCAGCCACGTCTTGATCTGGATATCAAAGAAAATGGATTGGTTACGTACACAGACGAGCAAAATGCTAAACATATGGAATTCAATAGACAAAGCAAAATAGAATTTCCGGATGGACATGTAGTACTTACGGATAGAGGCAATATTGTTGAGTGCAAGGATGACAAATATAAATTTGAATATATTTGGAAAGATGATAAAAATGGCAAGCCGGTATTAGAAAAAGCGTATTCGGTTGTTAATGGTAAAAAGGAGGATCTTTGGACTCCTTCTCCAGGTAATATAGCTTTGCCGCAACCAGATGGGCGTTTTTCCTGTAAGGTTGGGGACAATATTGTGGTATTGGATTTAGACTTCACTGCTACTACTTATCAGATTGGTAAAGATGAAGGTGGCCCAACACTTACCCCGATAGAAATAGAATTAACTACTGGTGCCAAGCGGACTATTACACCTGGGGCAGATATAGAGCATCCTAAGATGATTGTAGACACTTTTACTGATGCGAAGGGCAGAAATATGCGACGCACGATAGAAGCGTTGCCTGTGGTAACACCCAATCGGCAAATGGCTGCTCATAATCAACGTTTGCAAGAATATAAATTGACAGAAGAAATTCTTGCAACTATCAAGGCTGTTCAACTGGGACAAGTGTCTAAAGTTATTCATCCATTGACAGTTAGTAATCTGGAAATATTCAAAAATGGTGATTTGAGATTTACCGCTGCCAATGATCCTACAAATCCTTTTCAGCCCTTTGAAGGTATGCGATTTGAATTAAAAGCTAAAAGTATGGCTGAAAGCATAACCCCTCCTGCTAATGCTAACGTACCGGCTCCAAAATCAATAACGCCTGTGGCTACCGATATTCGTTTGGCTGATGCAAAACAACGATTAGAAAAAGTATTTGCAAAAGACATAAGCTCAAGACTGCCTGCTAAGGCTGACGGCACAGCTCGTTCTATGGATGACTACTTAAGCGAATATTTGCTCTTACCACGCATAGAAGCTGCTCCTGATGGACAACTGAATGCGGAGCAGAAAAATATAACAGCCTATAAATATGAATTAGCTTATGCGCTTGTCGACCAACAAAAACTAGATTCTGCTGAACGAAAAAGACAAGCCGGTCAGGCAAAGTAATAGACTGGTTGAATTGGTTTGCTAAGAAAATTGGACATTAAGATATCTTTTTGAAGATTTTCCTTGGCAGATTATATTATTTTATGTTTTGAGAACATTCTTGGAAATGCGAATTCGCTTCCACATCTTGTCCAGTCCATCACCGGGTTCGTTGGGGTTATTTCCTCTTCCCCAGTGGTTATATTGGTCGCGCTCCAAGGACAATACGAGTTCATCTCCATCATTCTCTTCCATTACCGCTCTATTATATTTTCCCATGGAGTGACCTGGACTATACGCGGGGTAAAAGCCAAGTGTTTCATCGACGGCTACGCCATCTTCGTCTTCGCTTTCTCCTAATAACATAGTTGCTCCGCCAACTGCTTGTACATTGTTACCATTATAGTGATACTTGCCGTAAGTGAGATAGGAAATCATAGAATTGCCTTGGAAATTGGAGGGTTTCTGTCCATTGGTATCACCTCGTCCTAATTCATTTGCAGTTAGGCGCACAACTTCTCCTGAATAAGTTTCATGCTCTCCTGTAGTAATACAATTCATAGCTGCTTCCATCATTTCTTTGGGGCGTGCGAGCCAGACTGCTACTAATTGGGTTTGATCTGAACAAGTTCCCATTTGTGCTTGGTCGTCATTGAAGATCGCGTCAAAACACATATCTACATGCGATTGCCAATCATAAACAAAATTTTCATCATATCCACTATTAGAATAAGCTTCGGCAGCGCTGCCGGTAAATTCTCCATGCTTCATTTTTAGATAAGCATCGGTTGCAGCATCTAAAGCAGCAGCCATTTTTTCATTGGTTTTGGCACCAGGAAAAACTAATGCATCACCCAAGTCATCTGTCCATCCTTCTTTTTGTGCTTCTTCGGTAGCTGCACGTTGTAA
>Ga0207039_1179_pt1 | contig 12702 bp, 7 predicted proteins | sample Alteio_BWMinCont_74_FD_153264 | JGI IMG/M metagenome (GOLD analysis project Ga0207039, IMG submission 153264) | Enriched cells from forest soil in Barre Woods Harvard Forest LTER site, Petersham, Massachusetts, United States -... | ecosystem: Environmental > Terrestrial > Soil > Temperate forest >... | reverse complement strand
GAGTGAGCGTAGAAAGTCGATGATTTCCTGTTGCTCCTGAACCGTCAGCTTATTGAAGTGTTCGATGACTTTATTGGCCTCGCTGCCATGGCTCTGGTGAGCCCTGATGGCCTCAACCAGATTGGACGTACGTCCATCATGGAGAAAGAAGACGCGCTGTCCGACGCCCCAGAGAGGAGCAGTTCGGAACTCGTCTGGCCCGGCACCGCCTTGCGTAATGCCGTCGGCCAGGCCTTCGCCCATGTGGTGTACGAGCAGGTCGGAGAAAAGATTCGCAGTTTGATTGGAAAGCGCAGCACTCGGACTGGTCGCGGAGCCGCTCGCAATCATTGCTCCTGTGGTAAACGACGGTGTATGGCAGTGCACGCACCCTACCTTCGCAAACAAGTCGCGTCCCTTTTCGCTGGACGGTGTGGCGGGAGCGGGCGTGGGTGGAGCGAGCATCCGCATGAAGTTGGCAAACGCTTCGATGTCCGAGATGACCGCGGGGTTCGAAATGCCGCTTGAACTGCCGGTCGTTGAAGGAGTGGTTGTGAAGTTAAGAGTGTCGTTGGGAGTGGGGGTGAAGATACAGCCGGGTGTTTCATCGCGCTCTTGCGGGAATAGCTGGTTCGAGATTCCCATCTCGACGTTGTAGGCCTCGCCCGCGAACATGAGAAGGGATTTGTTCTGCGCCTTCCACCCGAACCGAGTAATGGTCCCATCGTTCGCACTGAGATTCACGTTTCCGCTGAGATGCGCGTTCGCGTGTCCGTGAATGCCGAGCTCGGATTTTGCCGATGCGTTGGCCCGCATATTCGCAAGGATCGCCGAGTCGGGAATTCCTTCAATCAGCCCTGCGCCAAAGACAGGAGTCGGAATTCTGAAAATAATGTTTTGATTCCCGCCTTGGCCCGTAAGCGGATTTCCCGCGGGCAGAAAATCGAATTGGGAAATATTGCATCCGGGAGCGTCCGCTCGCCCTGTGATCACGAAGAGGTCATGCACACCGCCATCGGCGGTGCCGTTGCTTTTCTTAAATCGTGCTTCACGGATGGGACCGTTTGACGCGATGAACCACGGCACCTTGTTCTTGGACCCACCCAGGATGGCAACTTCGGGCAGGGGGTTTTTCGCCGGGCTGGTTCCGCCCATACTGGGCTGCGAGTGGCAGGAGAAACACTGATTGGAGTTGAAGCGCGGGCCCAGGCCGTTGTTCGAGCCCTTGTTGACAACCTCGATTTCCGCGAACCTTGCCTGCCCGTCCAGGAAGAACGTAGTCTCATCCGCTGTAAGACCCTGCAGCGGGCCACCTGCACCGGCTGCGCCTCCGCGCACGCCTGGGTCTACCGGAGCTGAACTGGTTTGGCCCAAGGTACAGCCAGATGTGATTAAGACCACGGTCAGTATTCCGCTGAGCCTCTTGGGCGTAATTCTCCCCAGTGTCCTCATCACTTCACCTCATCGCTTTACCTCATAGGCCCCGAAATGCCGCTATTGTAAACCGGTTTCTCGCCCTGTCTTTACTCGGGAGGGCATGTCGTTTGAGATCCCGCGCCGTCAAGCTGCGTGCGATTTTGCCCCGACCGCGATAGCGCGTTGGCCGCGTGCGGGCGGTGGCTAGAAACAAGGTTGGCATAGTCGTGTCATCGATCACTCTTTGGATTCGGTGCCTCCGAGTTGCCGATCTCGTCGTCAACAGACTAGGCTCTGAGTCTTAGGCAGCGAGAGTCTGAAGGGTTGAAGTAAGGAGGCCGCGAACAGTGAACACGATGATAGTTCGTTCTTGGATCTTAATGACGATCCTGCTCGGCACGGTTGGCGGAGATACAGCGCAGGAACGGCGAATCACCGCGCGAGAGGTGGTTGCGGAGATACAGAAGCAGGTTGGGGTGGAATGGAAAAAAGAGACGGTAGATACGTTCAAAGCGGGAAACCCCGATACAGCAGTGACGGGAATTGCGGTGACCATGATGGCGACGATGGATGTTCTGCAACGTGCGTCGGCACAGGGATTGAATTTCGTGATCACGCATGAGCCGACTTTCTACGCCCATCTGGATACGCCCGAAGGTATGTCGGAAAGCGATCCGGTGTGGGCGGAGAAACGGGCGTTCATTGAAAAACACGGAATGGTGGTATGGCGGTTTCACGATCACTGGCACATGCGCAAGCCGGATGGAATTGAGGCAGGGATGGTGCGTTCACTTGGATGGGAGAAATTCCAGAAACCTGAGAATCAATATCTGTTTGTTATGCCCGAGACCACGGTAAAGAAATTGGCAGAGGAGGTGGCGCACAAGCTGGCCTCGCCGGTGGTGCGTGTCGTGGGCGAGCCGGAGATGAAGGTCAGCAAGGTGGGGTTTAGTCCAGGGGCGGCGGGGTTCCAGAGAGAGACGCAAGCGCTGGAGCGGGACGACGTGCAAGTGTTGCTGGTTGGGGAAACGCGCGAATGGGAGACGGTGGAATATGCGGCCGACGCGGTGACACAGGGGCGCAATAAGGCGTTGATCGTCATTGGACATGTCCCGAGCGAGCAGGGCGGGATGGAGGAGTGCGCGCGTTGGTTGAAGGCATTCGTGAAGACGGTGCCGGTTGAGTTCGTGGCGACGAAAGAACCGTTCTGGACCGTCAGCGAGAAAAACTGAAACGTCCCACACTCGTCGGACACCATTGATTCTGTTCGGAGTGCAACGGATCATTAGGCACCGCAAGACATGGCCAGTGGCACCGGCTGGATCAGTGTTGTAACAATCGCCACTGCGCTCATTGACCCATTTCCCGCACCGCCTGAGGCTGAAGGGCTTTCCTCCCCTGCGGCGAGTACATCGGTAACCTTGTGGGTGAACCTTAAATAACATACCGTTTGCGGGTGGGCTAAACCCTGTTTGAAGAGTCGACTAGGGGCTGTCTTGCGCAACCAACGACATTGTGGCTCTCCACCCGCGGGAAGTATCCGTCGGATTTTCGCGTCCGCGACTTTGGCGCTGGTCCTGTGCCTGGGAGCCGGCTTCGCCCCCTGTTCAATGGCCCAGAAAGCTAAACCTCGTAAAGTGATTTCCGAAGTCAAGCCAATCTATCCGCCCACACTGAAAAACCTGGGAATTGAAGGGAAGGTCCGCTTAACCGCGATCGTGCTTCCGGACGGGTCCGTGTTGGCGGTTGAAGTGCGTGGGGGAAACCCCATACTCGTCGAAAATGCGGTAAAGGCAGTGAAGGTCTGGCGGTACGCTCCAGGCCCTGCTCAGACTGAAGAGGACGTGGTCCTCAATTTTGGCGATAAGTAATCGCTTCCCTCGACTGGGTACATAGGATTTTCGCAGGTGACAATGGTCCGAAATAGCGCGCGTTATTGATACAAGGCGATTTTATCGCTGGTTTGATCGTGGTCAGAGAGTTTGGTCGCTAGGTAGCCGGACTCCGAACGCCAATGGGTGCGAATTGAAAGGGAATAAAGAGGAAGAAGAGGGAAAAATGACGCTCCGAAGATCCGTGTTTTTGGCTGCCGCAGCAGTGAGCTTGATTTTAGTGCTGGTCTGCACCTCAGGGGCGCAAACCGCTTCAATCAATGGAACCGTCACCGACGCATCCGGAGCGATCGTCCCTCTCGCGACAGTCACCGCTACCAACACAGCGACGAACATCGCCCGCAGCACTGACACCGGCAGCTCAGGGGTTTACAGCCTCACCGACCTGGTGGCCGGGCCCTACGACCTGACCATCGAGAAATCGGGCTTTGGCCCGGTGCGGTATGCCGCATTGACTTTGACGGTGGACCAGACAGTGACGCTCAACGCCAAGCTGGAGGTTGGCTCCAACAAAGAGCAGGTTACGGTGGAGGGCACCGCAGTCCCGGTGGACACGACCGACGCTCAGCTCAGCAGCGTGGTGCAACATAAGCAGATGACAGAGTTACCCTTGATTTTGCGTGATCCCTACCAATTGGTTTTGCTGAGTCCGGGCGTGACTCAATCCGACGGGATGGGCGGGGTCTCCGCCAACGGAGGGCGCGAGCGCAACAATAACTTCATGTTGGATGGCGCCGACAACAATGACACAGAAGCTCCGGGCGGACTGGGCGGCATCACCTCGCAGAACCCGGACTCGACCGAAGAATTCCGAGTCATCACCAATAGCTTCGCACCGGAATACGGCCGAAATAACGGCGCCATCATCGACGTACTCACGCGGCCCGGGTCAAATGACCTGCACGGCGATGCCTTTTACTTTGGACGCTGGAACGCCCTGGGCGCTCGCGATTATTTCAACCACCAGATCCTCCCCGATGGGTCGGTCGCGCCCCAGGACCCGTACAACCGCAATCTCTACGGCGCATCGTTGGGCGGCCCGATTATCAAGGACAAGACATTCTTCTTCGTCAACTACCAGGGCGCCCGCTTCATCACAAACCGAACCAACACTTCTACGGTTCCCACTGCGGCTCTTAAGACCGGCGTCTTCACCTATACCAATCCAGATCCCAATTCTTTGGCCACCCAGTCACTGGACATAACCGACCCGAGCAATCTACTCGGCAACAACGGAACTGCGAATCCATCCACCTTCGGCGGAGTGGGTGTGGGTCTTGATCCAGTCATGCAGAGCATTTTGGCGCTCTATCCCGCTCCGACCGCCGTGAACCGAGACGGAATCACGGGGCAGCTTTTCTTTCCCAGCGAGTCACGGGAAAAGGACGAAGATGCGACCCTGAAGATCGACCAGAAGATCCTGAAGAATAACAGTCTGTCGGCGCGTTACGTCTACAACTGGTTCCACGATCCTAACCCATTCCATTCCGACTTTCTGCCGGGCGGACTGGGGGCGGTCTACTCGTTCCAGCGCACCCAGAGTCTGGCATTATCGCTCACGTCCAATCCGAGCCCAACCCTGGTCAACGAACTGCGCGCCAGCACCAACCGCACTAACCTTTTCTTTGGTTGCAACGGAACCAGTCTGTTTGACAGCTTCGGATACACCGACCAGGTTGGCCGTGGCGCCGACTTTAGCCTGCCGGGTCTTTCGGGATTCGGTTGCCAGGGCCTGGGTGATGCCAATGACCAGGGCCGCAAGACCGGCACTTACCAGTACTGGGACACTCTCACCAAAGTGACGGGCACGCATACCATGAAGTTTGGTGCCGAGTTCCGCAATGTATACTCCAATAACTTTACCGATTTTTCCTCTCGCGCAGCCTTTTCCTTCAACACGTTTAGCTCGGGTAGCACGTTCGGATACCCCTTGCTGCAGAACTTGAACCCGAACGTCGACTCGAATGCGCTCGAGGACCTGACCAGCGGACTTCTCGGGCTGGTGAATGCGCAGTCGCAGACCCAGTTCTTTACAAAGAGCGGGAGCCGCCTGGTGAACGATGAGTTAGACTTCCGCCAGCGGGAGCTGGGTCTGTTCGCGCAAGATCAATGGAAAGTGCGCTCCAACCTCACGCTCACCTATGGTCTGCGCTGGGAGTACTACGGTGTGCCGTTTGAAGCACACGGCAACTTATCGAACTTGTTCCAGGACCCCAGCGGCCTGGCGCCGGCGCTCGCCGGTGGCGGGAACGGGTTCACCTTTACCCCGGTGGGCCCGGGAACGGGTCACCAGTTGTACCAGAGTTATTACCACAACTTCGAGCCGCGGGTGGGCTTTGCCTGGGATCCGTTGAAGCGAGGCAAGACGTCGATTCGCGGCGGTATTGGGGCATTCAGCGACCGTGTTTACGGCAACCTGGTGAGCGATGCCCGTGGCAACCCACCTTTCCAGCCAAGTCTGTTCAATCAGGCCTTCTTCCAGGCGTTCGCCGGCGGACAACCGCTCGCAACCGCGCAATTACAGAATCAAGTTGCACCGGGGCAGCTCACGGCTTCGCCAGTGGTAACCATCCTCAACCCCGTCACCCTCGTCGGAGGACTGACTTTTCCCGATCTCTTCGCGACCAACATGAAACCTCCCACCTCGGTGTCCTGGAATCTTGGCATCCAACATCAAATGAATTCACGCCTCACGGTCGAAGTCAACTACGTGGGGAACCATGGCACGCGCATTCTGCGGGTGTTGGACGGGAACCCGCCGCAGCCGTCCCTCGTTTCCGCGTTATTGGCCGATGGAGTTGCTCCGTCGACGCTACAGTACAACACCCTCTACTACGGCGGCGAAATTGGGGCATTGCCGTTCGACGCCGTCAACAACAATGCCTTCCTTCACACCTTTACGGACCAGACCTCGGGGCACTCCTGGTATGACGGTTTGCAGTCCCAAGTGAATTTGCGAGATTTCCACGGTCTGCAGGCGGGATTGGCATATACCTGGTCGCACGCCATGGATGATTCTTCTGACCCGCTGGTGCAGACCACCAACAACGGCAACTATCCCGTGGATTCGTTTGCCCTGGGTCGGGAGTTTGGTAATTCCGGGTTCGATACGCGCCACCGGGCGGTGGTCAACTTTATCTACCAGCCCAATATCGGCCGGGGGAAGAGTTTCCTGAGCAATGGCTTTGCCGGCCGCATCCTTGAGGGGTGGCAGATTAGCGGCATCGCTTCCTTCCAGACAGGCCTGCCGTATGACATCTTCGGGCCGTTCGATACCCTGCACACCGGAATCGGTGACCGGGCTACAGTGATTAATCCATCCATGTTGAAAACTCTGCCTGCTTCGGGACGAATCAATTCTTCGGGTGGTGTCTTCACCGGCTTCAATTCCTCCGCGTTCAATCTAGAGGATGGTGTGAACGCGCCTATCCCGTGGGGAATTCCTGCGAATGTCGACCGCAACAACTGGTACGGCCCGGGTGTGAACAACTGGGATATGTCTCTTTCGAAAGCGATGACACTGACGGAGCGCGTCAAACTCCAGTTGCGCTTCGAGTTCTACAACGTTTTCAACCGCGTGCAATTTACCAAGCCGTCCAACAACACAGCGGACTCCAACTTCGGCTATTCATTTTCGCAGGCGGGACAAAACGATGGCACGACCGGCGCACGGCAGATCCAGCTAGGCGCCAAGTTCACCTTCTGAGCTCGTCCGGCACGAGGCCTCGCCGATGGGCACGGTCTGAGGCCGTGGGCAGGAATGGTTTCCGCGCTGGAACCTGGTTTTGCGGGGATGTGTGGGCGAAATGCCTGCATTAAAACAAGCTGTCCCCGCGGATTCTAAAGGCGCTGCAAGATAAAGATCGGAGAGCATCCAGAAATCAGCGCGGCCATTACGACGCTGGAGATGGCGATGAACGATCTGGCGATCCAGACTGGCTGCCAGCTAGCTAGGGTGCTTCAGTTTGACGTGTACGCGAAACGCTTTATCGAGCATTTCAATGGTTTCTGATCGCGTATTCTGCGTGTCAGTCACCGCCTTTTCGACACAGATGATCTCACGGCACTCAGAACATCTGGCGAAGCGATGACTGGCGCGATCCATCTCGTCCCGTGGTCCAAGCCAACCCGCGTCGGTCAATTCCGGTTTCTTCATGCCCCAAGTTTCCCACAGGCCAGACGGCTTGGCTACTCCTGGGAATTGAAACTACACCACTATCAACGAATCGACTATTAACCGTAGCCTGAACGTTGTCGGCCTAACATCGCCATTTCACTCAAAGTCCCCGGTCGGCAGCGAACAGACGGCGCAATCTTGTGATCTGGCCGGTTAGCGACTGTTACCGATATTAGGCATTCACAGTACGTACATCCGCAGCATCCACCACACAAGTAATATCGCAACGATCGCCCCTGCAATGTGAACGATCCAGTCGCCAGCTGTTTTCGGTTTTCCGAAATTGAACATGCGGCGATGGTAGCAGCACCTGGCGTTGAGCCTTAAAGCAAATTGAGCCCGAATGAACGGATTTTATTTACGCCGCTTGGCTTGTTTCTTAATGATTCGATGAACCCGTCTCATTGCTCTGCGAAAATTGTTCCCTCCAACTTTTGACAACGCTTTGAATAATTGACCAGCATCCTCGTTGCTGCTTTCTGCGACGATTTGACCGATCTTCTCATTGACTTTTTTTCTTGTTTTTCTCATTTCGTTCTCTTTGTGGGAATCACCCCCACCTTGCGCTTTCGTCGCCGCCTTTGGCGGCGCGTGGCTTTTTGCCGGGAGTTGCGGCAGTTGTTTTCCGGTTCGCTGCGGTTCAAGCCGGAGATGGCAGTCCCAGCTTGGGCTGTTTGCCAGGTCAACAAGGGGAATCGGGAACAATTAGACAAGCTAACGAGAGAAAACAATGAGGAGCCATGGGAACGCACCGAAACACCAGAGCACCACTACCAGGACGCTCAGGCACCTGACGGTCGGGCCACCGGGACTAATATCTGGCCCGCTCTGCCGCAGGCGCTATTCTGTTCCCGTTGCAGATTTTTGGGTTGATACCCGTCCTTTCACCTTGTCACTGATGTCCTTTACCCTGCCGCTGATCGAACTCCGCAGTTCCACGCCGCTCGCGGGCGCAAGCAACATGCCGGCCCCGACGCCGAGTCCCACACCTGCGGCAAAGCTGACAAGGTTACGGAAGGTATGATCTTCCCGCTGAGGCTGAATTGCGCTCGCAGCGTTATCCAGCACGCGCTTGGCCTGATCCCTGATTTCAGACGTGCGATCTGCTACGCGGTCAGCCTGCTCGGCGGTCTGATCCAGAATATAAACAGTGGTTTTTAGAAGCGACTTCAGAAGCCTATTCCATGTCATTGTGATCCGATCCTTTCGATCCCTTAAGGTGCGATGCCCAGCAATTAAGTTGCTTTAGAAACGCCTATCTCGCGCTCGGCCCCGGAACCTCTCCCATCCGAAAAGGGACGCGGCCGTCGTTCTTCAACTCAAGCTTAGGGAGTCAAAGGAAGGCTTGGCTGTTCAAGATTGCACAGTTCTCCGAGCTTGCCCCACACAACCTACGCCGGGCGAACGACCTTGGGGAGCGATGATCTCGGATTGTTGAAGTAATATCTCGCAACCCGCCTTAAAGAGCATCTTCAGAACAGGACTAGCTGGCGCATCGCCCGTCACCTGCGAAACAAATTATATTGTTGGCGTTACATCGCCTGAGCACAAGTTGTGCGCTTTCCTCGCCTGTCTGGCGATCAAGACGCGCAAAGTTGCGCTAAGGCCTGGTAACAAGAGTCTGGCTGAGTATCGATGTTGGATTCAATTTTCGGGCTTTGCCGCTTCAGTGTTGGTTCCGCGTCTCGCACGGGGCGATCTGACGTGGATAGAACAGATTTATAGACTTCCGCCGTTGTTCGTCTGCAACGTTCAGTGTCCAGCTACGTGACCTTTTCAGAAGTGCAGGCAGTTCCATGTCTAGTAAGTACGGACTTGCAATCTGTCGATATAGCAATGTCAACTCATCGCTCAGTACCTGTTGTCGCTCAGGGCTGAGGGCGAAGTTCTCCGTCGTGCCGGAAGTACCCGTTCCATGGATTCTCGGGTGCAGCTCAATTACTGCGCCGCCAGTAGCTCGTGCGATCATCATCGTGTCGTCGCTGCCGGGAAAGGGATCTCCGGTCCATAAGAAATCTCGCAAGAGGAACACATGCAAGCGCACACCAGCCCTTTGCAATCGATTCTCCAATTTGGCAGCTCTTATCTGGCTCCGATTGTCCTCGCCATCCGTAATCGCGTAAATCGTGTCACCGGGAGCCGCATTTGGAAGTTGATTGAGAACGTATTCGATAGCGTCCCAAAGAGCGGTCTTGCCTCGCACTGAAGAGTCCGGCGATTTTTCGCGTTCCGTCAATTCCGATGTTAGCTGCTCGCGAGAAGTAGAAAAATCCAGCTTTCGGTCTACTTTCTCATTAAAACCCAGCATAGCAATTGAAACGTTAGCGGGTAGACGCTTCACCGCGTCTGCCATGACCCAATAGGCAAGCTTCGCCTTCCCGCTAGAGTAGACCCCGTTCTTCATGCTTCCACTGGCGTCCACCAGGATTGCGACCCGCTTCGGCCCCGAAAACAGCGTTGCAGCCGTTATCTCCAATGGCTTGCGATGCAATTCAGCGGTGAAGCTGTTAACGCTAAGATCGTGTGGTACCTCGCCGTGCGAGTCGAGAATCCCAACAGGAATGCTGCGCTTCGTGCATGGCGATTCTTGCGCGCACAACGAGCACGCGAAGAGAAAAATGAGCGTAACACCTGTACTGGCGCGGACCATCGGCGAAATTGTACCGCCTCGTGTCAAGGTCGCTTTGAGGTCAAGCGGCGAAATATCTCGCTTACGCTCAAAACCCTTCGATGAGCGAAATGGCTGATATCGTCAGTTAGCCGTCCGTGCTTTTATTGGCTGTCCGCTGCGTATCCTTCCCCCCGTGCCCTCCACGAAGTTTCGCCATTCAAGACGTAGTACTCGCGTCCCTCTTAAAAGTGGTAATCGCAATCGAAGAAGGCACCGGGAGTTTGTGGTGTGAGGTGGTGACCATCATCGTTAACCTGCGCGGAGCGTTGATCGCCGCCGCAATTAGATTGAGCGCCGATACCAAGATCTCGATTCACGTCCACTTAACCGATAAACAATCTGCGGCTCGGGTTGTATACGTCGATCCTGAGAATCGGCTGTACTGCGATGCGGTATCGAACTGGAGAAGCCGCGAAACATCTGGGGAGTGCCTTTGCCGCCCGATGACTAGGAAGAGATTACGGCTGAAATCAGGCACTGATCCCAGCGTTGGCAATAGTCGCCCTGAAAACCGAGGTACTGCCCTGTGGCGTCGGCGTGTCACAACGTCAAGGGCGGGCAAAGGTGCGCCGGACTTGACAGGCGTGAGGTGTCGCGGAGTTTTTTTCAACAATCGCGCAGGCAAAGAATCGTGTTATAGTAGCGCCCGGGACGTTCTGGGGCGACGCCGAAGACCCGCTCGCAATCCTCTCCGCGGGCCGTCATCGACAAGTTAGATGTGAAAACACTGCGTCCTGGCAGGAGCCACTTTCGTGCTGGCAGCGCCTCACCACCTGTTCTCCAGGGTTACGAAGAACCGACTCGCTTGGGTTGTCGCTTTTTGCCTCTGTGCCGGGACCTTGGTACTCGCCCAGGTCCCCCTGTTCAATGCAGGCCCGGATGCGTTCTCCCAAATGGACTTCAATCAGATGTATCTGGATCAGATCAACCGCGACGCCAGAAAGAGCGCCCAGCAGGAGGCACAGGATAAGGAACTGATCGAATCTGGTGTGGTATCCGCTCTCGACCTGGAAGCTCCCAACCGGGCTGTGCAGGAGTACAACCTGGGTACTTCGTTGATGAAAGCGCAGCACTCCAAAGAAGCCATCAAACATCTGCAACGGGCGGTCGATGTCTATCCCAAGTTCGTTTCCGCCCACATTGGTCTTGGCCTTGCCTACGTCGACCAGGAGGACACCCCTCGCGCCAGGAGCGAGTTTGAAAGCGCTGCGAAGCTGGACGCAAAGTTTCCGCAATCGTTCCTGAATCTTGGCCTGGTGGCATTGTCGCTGAACGATTTTGCGACCGCGCAACCTCAACTGGAGAAAGCCGCGTTCCTCCGTCCCAAGGATGCCAGAATCCTCTGCAGCCTGGCGTACGCGCAAAACGGCGCGCATCAATACCAACAGGTGCTGGAAACCTCCCGGCGTGTCCACGCGCTCGACCACAAAGGGATGGCGAATGTGCACTACGTCGCTGCCTCGGCATCCATGTCGCTTAACGATTTCGAAAGCATGGAGCACGAACTGAACCTCTTGCTGAGCGAGGACCCAACCAACGCCTATGCTCCGGTGGCTCGTCAGAATCTGGCTGCTCTTAGCCATAACAAGGCGGTTCGGGCAGCGGGTGCAAGTTCCTCAACGGCGACAACCCTGGTTGCTTCTCTCCGCCCGGAGACCTTCCCCACTAGTGACAGGTTGAAGGCGCAGCTAGCCGCCTTGGGAGACGAATCCGATGCCGGAACCTGCGCCGATTGTGGCACGCCAGCTGAGGAAAATCGGGCCATGGAGACCGAGAACAGCGCGGTAGCCTCCAATGGGAACCCGGGTCTTCCCGTCCGCACCGGTGCCTGGACGATCCGCACGAATGTCGACCAGGTGACCATCTTTTTCTCCGTGAGTAGTCATGGTCACATGGTGAACGACTTGCAATGGTCCGACATTCGAATCCTGGATGACAACAAGCCTCCAGAAAGGCTAGTGCAGTTTGCCCCGCAGTCGAAGCTCCCTCTGCGGCTGGCTCTGCTCATCGATACCAGCGGCTCGGTGCACGACCGCTTCTCGTTTGAAAAGCGTGCCGCCGCTAAGTTCGTCGAGAAAATGCTGAGCGGCGCCTCTGATCTCGGGTTTATCGCCGGATTTTCTCAGGAAACGACCGTCACCCAGGACTTCACCGGCGACTCCGCCGAACTGAAAAAGGGAATTGAGAAGCTCGAAAATCAAGGAGGCACAGCGCTTTTTGACGCGGTCTCATTCGCCTGCCGGAAACTTGCCGCTTATCCCGACGACGAGCGGGCGGCAAAGGTACTCGTGATACTCAGCGACGGCGAAGATAATTCCAGCCACAGTAGTCTGAAACAGAGCATCCAGGCCGCTGAGCGCGCGGGCGTGACCGTCTACACAGTCAGCACGCGAGAAGATCCAGGCGATAAGACGGATGCCGACAAGGTCTTACAGGTATTGGCAGAGCGCAGCGGAGGCGAGTCTCTGTTTCCCGGCGATATCCTCACTTTGGCTCACTCCTTCGACAAGCTGCATGATTTGATTCGCAGCCGTTACTTTGTCGCCTACAAGCCCGCGGATTTCCTG
>Ga0207039_1155_pt2 | contig 12729 bp, 12 predicted proteins | sample Alteio_BWMinCont_74_FD_153264 | JGI IMG/M metagenome (GOLD analysis project Ga0207039, IMG submission 153264) | Enriched cells from forest soil in Barre Woods Harvard Forest LTER site, Petersham, Massachusetts, United States -... | ecosystem: Environmental > Terrestrial > Soil > Temperate forest >... | reverse complement strand
GAAGCAAAGAAAGAACAAAAGGTTGATTATCTATACGTAAACGTTTTTCTTCTTTGACTGTTTCTAACTGATTTTGAAAATTTTCTTCTGTAATTTTCAACGAACGCATACGATCAGACTCTAACCATAAAGCTAACTCTATTTGGTTACTGGGCAATTTTTCAAAGTAATTAGTAAAATCAGGATGTGTAGAAGCATTTAAGCTGCCACCTGCACTTTCGATATATTTAAAATATTCTGTTTTGCCTACATTTTCAGAGCCTTCAAACATCATATGCTCAAATAAATGCGCAAAGCCTGAATGTCCCTTCTCTTCGTTTCGTGCGCCAACGTCATAAACAATCACCATAGCTGCTACGGGAACTGTGTGGTCTTCAGAAAAAATTACCCTTAGTCCATTTTTTAATTTAAAATCTTTTGTCACCGGGATTAGTGGCGGTTTACTTTTATGGGGGTCGATCAAACAATAGGCGTTTGTACCGGCTAAAATATTTGTACATATTCCAGCTACTAGCAGTATCGATTTTATTGTTTTATTCTTCATCATCTCCCCCGAGTGTCAGGCTTGCGGTCGACCAAATTATAGCCACGAATATTATTGATAAAAGAGCAGTACCGTATTTGATTTTATCTGGAAAGCCAAGTTTATGTAGGACCAAAAATACACAACAAGCAAGTATAAGACCAAAAATTGCTACTACTTGATTGATGCTCATAGATTTAACCAGATGTAGGTTCTTGGCAATCTGTAATTCATGTAATTAGAAACGAGCGTGCAATAAAGCATCCTTACAAGAACACTTTCTTTCTTCAGGAAGAGCTTTGATCAAGTGGGCTAACATATTCTTTAGTTTATCAAGATTATTATTGAAAACAGTTACTACTTGGGCATGCGAAACCGGTTCAACCTCGCCAATCAGCCCTGCATCGTAGTCGGTTACTAAGCTGACATTTACCACGCACATGCAGAGTTCGCGAGCTAAGTGCACTTCAGGATATTGGCTCATATTTACAACCGTCCAGCCTTGATTACTAAACCACTTAGATTCGGCTTGTGTAGAGAAACGTGGTCCTTGAATGACAACTACTGTGCCTTCCCGGTGCATTTTTATTTTGCAAGCTGTGCCAGCTTGATATGCCAATTCTCGCATTTGAGGACAATATGGTTGGGCTGCTGATACATGAGTAGCTATGGGACCATCATAAAATGTATCTTTGCGACCGGACGTACGATCTATATATTGATCACAAATAACAAAGTCTCCAGGAGCGGCTTCTTTCTTTAAACTGCCGGCAGCGCAAGGAGAAATAAGCCTCTCTACACCCAAAGATTTCATCGCCCAAAGATTGGCCCTGTAATTTATCATATGAGGAGGATATTGATGGTTGGAGCCATGACGGGGCATGAAAGCTACTTTCTTGCCCTCTATAATGCCTACGACAACTTTATTGCTAGGCACACCATAAGGTGTTTCTACTACTCGTTCTTCAGCTTCACTAAAGAGTGAATAAAATCCCGAACCACCAAAAACGCCTATAGTAATTTTATCTTCGCTCAATTCCTAGTCCTCTTGTGATTACTGTAATTTATATTGTTTTTGGCTGCTGACATCTATAAAATGTCTAATTAGCTTATTCAGTTTACGATGTTGTGCTTGACGGTATATTCATTCATTGAGGCAGTGTTACAGTATTATTTTTGCTTTATACCACATGCTAGCAATACAACAAAAAACGATTTTAATTTAGTATTATATATGGTGACTTAAATTCGTTTAAAGCACGAGCCTAATTGACGAGCAATGACTGATTAAACTGATGAGCAATTTGGTTAATAGAACAAAATCTCCTTTGATCGTTTTTACCCTTTCTGATTCAAGTGGAGAAACAGCAGAAGCAGTTTCCAAAGCTGCTCTTGCTCAGTTTCCTCAAGAGCATGTTCAGCTCTATCGTTTAGCTAGAGTCTCATCAGTTGATGAATTGAATAAGATTGTAAGTGAAATATCCCAAGAACAAGGACTTATAGCATACACATTAGTTAGGCAGGACTTTAAAGACGCATTAGAAAAAGCTGCTGTTAGCTGTGGCATTCCAACAATTGATTTACTTGGACCATTAATTGCTAAGGTGGCTCAGGTCACCCAAATTTCGCCATTATCACAAGCGGGGAGGCTTCATCTTTTAGATGAATCATATTACAAGCGTATTGAAGCAATCGACTTTGCTATTCGTTATGATGATGGCAAAAATCCCAATGGTTTGATTGAGGCTGATGTAGTATTGATAGGTGTTTCGCGTACCAGTAAAACGCCTAATTGTATGTATTTAGCTCAACATTGGGGATTAAAGGCAGCCAATATTCCCCTTGTGCCAGCGGTGGAACCATCGCCTAAATTGTTTACTCTTTCAGAAAAAAAGATTGTCGGTCTCACAATTGATCCACAAATACTCGCCGGAATTCGCTCAACTAGAGCAAATGTACTTGGTTTACCTCAAGGCACTGATTATACTGATCTATACATAATCGAAGAAGAAGTGCAGTCTGCCAAAAAGATTTTTAAACGTCTAGGTTGTCACATTATAGATGTATCAAACAAAGCTATTGAAGAAACATCAGGTGAGATTTATTTGTATTTGCGTAAATAAGAAATGAGGAGCAAAAGATAATGGCGAGCAAAGAACCAAAGCAAGTTATTGTCAAGGACAGTATAAATATTCTTTCGTTTGATGATGGCTTCAGGCATTTTAAAGGACAAAAAGATCTAATGCGTGAAACTCTTGGTGGCAAGGGTGCCGGGCTTGCTGAAATGACTGCCAGTGGTATCAATGTTCCCCCTGGGTTTACCATTACTACTGCTTGCTGTCGATCGTACAACCAAGCAGGTGGGGTTATTCCGGATGGACTCTATAAAGAAGTTTTTCAGTCTCTGCGATCAGTAGAAAAAACAGTTGGTAGAAGATTTGGCAGCACCGCTAACCCGTTATTGCTCTCAGTGCGCTCCGGCGCCCAGTTTTCTATGCCGGGTATGATGGATACTATTTTAAATCTTGGTCTTAACGATGAAACTGTGCAAGCATTAGCAAAACTGACAAACAATGAGCGTTTCGCTCTGGATAGCTATAGACGCCTTATCCAAATGTTTGGCAATGTTGTATTAGGGATAAACAAAGAAGAATTTGAATATGCTCTAAAAACAATCAGACATTCGGCTAACGTTAAGGTTGATAATGAGCTTAAAGTCGAATACCTACGTTCTTTGATCGATCAATTCAAAAATATTATTCTTAAAAATACAGGCTCACCTTTTCCACAAGATGTCAAAGAACAACTAAAGACTGCGGTGGAAGCAGTTTTTAAGTCCTGGAACAATCCGCGGGCTATTTATTATCGTAATCTGAACAAAATAGACCATAACCTTGGTACTGCGGTCAATATTCAGGCAATGGTTTTTGGTAATTTGAACGATAATTCCAGTACGGGTGTTTGCTTTACTCGTAATCCGAGTACTGGTGAATCGCAGATTTATGGTGAATATCTATCAAATGCGCAGGGTGAAGATGTAGTAGCTGGGACACGGACACCGCAAGAAATTACTCTTTTAGCGAAGCAAATGCCCGAAGCATATAAGCAATTGCTCTCAACAATTGCTAATCTCGAAAAACACTACGCAGATATGCAAGACGTCGAGTTCACCATAGAGAATAATATTTTATATATTCTGCAAACTCGAACAGGTAAGCGAACAGTGGCGGCTGCGCTTAAAATTGCAGTAGATTTAGTTAAAGAAAAAATGGTCAGTAAGGAGGAAGCTCTTCTTAGAATTGAGCCTATGCAATTAAATCAATTGCTTTTACCCAGCTTTAGTTTGGTGGTGAAAGAAAAGGCCAAAGCAGAAGGGCAACTATTGGCTATCGGATTAAATGCATCTCCAGGCGCCGCTCAAGGTAAAATTATTTTTGATCCCAGTTATGCTGAGTCTTTGGCCAATCAAGGCGAAAAAATAATTTTAGTTCGTATCGAAACTTGTCCAGATGATATACACGGAATTGTTGCTGCTCAAGGAATAGTAACAAGTCGAGGCGGCATGACTAGCCATGCCGCCGTGGTTGCTCGTGGGATGGGAAAGCCCTGTGTTGCTGGTTGTGACGCTTTGCAGATTGACCTTGATGCTAAACAGATGAAAGTAGATGGCAGAGTTTTAAAAGAAAGTGACATCATTTCTATTGATGGCACTACTGGAGAAATATTTCAAGGCATGATTGATACCGTTACTCCAAAAATGTCAACAGAATTTAATACGCTACTGAAGTGGGCTGATGAAAGTCGTCGTCTTCGTGTTCGCGCCAATGCTGATACTCCTGAAGACGCAAAAATTTCTCGGCAATATGGTGCAGAAGGCATTGGTTTATGTCGTACTGAGCATATGTTTATGAATCAGGATAGATTGCCAGTCATGCAAACAATGATTATGGCAGATAGTAAAGTAGAACGGCAAAAGGCTCTGGCAAAATTATTGCCGATGCAAAAGCATGATTTTACTGAGATCTTTAAAGTAATGCAAGGTTTACCGGTCACAATTCGATTATTAGATCCGCCATTGCATGAATTTTTACCCAAGCTTGAAGAATTGATGACAGATCCAGAAATAAGCAAAAAACAATCGCTGTTAAACAAAGTAAAAGAGCTCAAAGAAGCTAATCCCATGATGGGTCTGCGGGGTTGCCGACTTGGTTTGCTATATCCTGAAATAAATGAAATGCAAGTGCGGGCGATTTTTGAAGCCGCTATTTCTGTGAGGAAAGAAGGTATAAAAGTTCTTCCGGAAATAATGATTCCTTTAATTAGCGATGTGCAAGAACTGATTGTGACAAGAAAACATCTTGAAGCTACGGCGAGAACGGTAATGGATGAATATGGACAAAAGATTGAGTATAGCTTTGGTACGATGATAGAAATTCCCAGAGCCTGCCTAACTGCTAATGAAATCGCACAATATGCAGACTTCTTTAGCTTTGGTACTAATGATTTAACTCAAATGACTTATGGTTTTAGCCGAGACGATGCTGAAGGTAAATTTCTTACCCGCTATCTTGAAGGACTGGAGGTTAATGGAGAGAAAGTAAAGATAATTGCAAATAATCCGTTTGAAGTATTGGATCGAAACGGCGTAGGCAAATTGATTAAACTAGCCATCGAATATGGTGTACAGTCTAACCCCTCTTTGAAATTAGGTATTTGTGGGGAGCATGGCGGTGAGCCTTCTTCAATTGAATTTTTTGAACAAGTGGGGCTCACTTATATAAGTTGTTCACCTTTTCGCTTACCCATAGCTCGGTTGGCAGCAGCTCAAGCAAGAATTAAAAATGAGTTGAACGGCGATAGCCGTATCTATGACAGATAGACTGCTTGGCAACCTGGGTGAATATTAGCTTTTAACCTCTCGATGCATCTATATCGATAATGTTTTGCTAGAATAATTACCGTGCTATTTTATGGCTAACAGACATATTACATGTTATTGAATACAAAAATATTGGCATTAAAATCATTGGTGAAGACTTCCACCTTTTGTATACTTGCTTTGACAAGTGTAGGATTTATGGTTAACAATAATCCTGCTTTTGCTGTTTGGATTCCTCATAACCAACCATCCTTATATAGTCCAATGGCTTCTAAAGAAATAAGCGTAACTGAACAAGACGGTGTTTCTATTAGAAAAGTAATAGCAGGACAATTAGATGCCTTTCGTAGAGGAGACGATAATCGCGCCTTTTCTTATGCTAGTCCGGGCATCAAACAGCAGTTTGAGACGTCAGAGGCTTTTTTTTCGAGCGTAAAATCGGCATATGAGATTGTGCTTGTTTCGCGTTCGATTGTTTTTGAGGATTTAAAGCAAGTAATGGGGGTTGTCACCCAGCCAGTATTATTTTTAGCTTCTAATGGTGATACCGTGATTGGTTCTTACATTATGGAAAAGCAAGACAATGGTGACTGGAAAATAAGCGGCTGCTATTTAGCGCCGATTCGCTAATATTTATTATATGCCTTTAGATTTTTATGGTGGATAGACTTGGTATTTTGCTAGTCAAAAATTGTTTGCGTGTGTAATACCACCATGTGATGGAAAGACAGAGAATATAAAAAGCAAAAAATGTATAAAATGCTGAAATAACGCCAAATGATCCGTAGCTCAATGGTATCAAAAAGCCACCGAACGCTCCTATCGATGAAGTTGTACCTATAACAGCAGCACTATCTAAACGTCCTTTAGCAAGATGTTCTCGATTCTCATCCCCACTCGCATTATGTGCCAGGGCTTGATGTTGAAATATTGCCGGAATCATCCGATATGTTGATCCATTGCCCAGTCCTGCTGTCATGAACAGCAATACGAAAGATGCCAGGAAAAAATTAAAGTTATGCATTTGTAAGGAGCTGATTACAAAAATAACTCCCACGGACATAGCCAGAAAATTCCAAAATGTTACTTGTGCTCCGCCAACGCGGTCCGCTAGCCATCCACCAATCGGTCTGCATAAAGCTCCGACTAAACCACCAATGAACGCATACTGAGCAACCGATATTTCTGGGAATTGAGTTTTAATTAGCAAAGGTAAGGCTGCTGAATAGCCAATAAAGGAGCCAAATGTGCCGATATATAAAATAGCCATTATCCAAGTATGTTTTCTTCTGACTACGCTGAATTGCTTGCTAAAACTTGAACGAGCAATGGCAAGATTGTCCATGAAAAGCCAAGCACAAATCGCTGCTAATATTGAAAGTCCAGCATAAGCATATCCTGCGTTCTGTAACTGTAAGCTGCCTCCTATCATAATGACTATTGGTGCCAATAATTGCACAGTGCTTACGCCGATATTACCCCCAGCCGCATTTATCCCAAGAACCAGCCCTTTGTAGCGTTCTGGATAGAAAAAATTGATATTGGCCATGCTAGAAGCAAAATTGCCACCGCCAAGCCCAGCAGTAGCAGCGATAAGAAGTAAAATCCAATAAGGCACACTAGAATTGCTGGCAGCAAAAATGATTAAAAGGCAAGGAATTAGAAGTAATAAGGAACTGATTACAGTCCAATTGCGTCCACCTATAAAAGTAACTGCATATGTGTACGGCAATCTCATAAAAGCACCTATCAAATTGGGTGCTGCGACCAACCAAAATAATTCTCTTGCGCTGAAATGAAATCCGGTTTGATTCAGATTTATAGCTATGATGCTCCAAAGCAACCAAACCGAAAATGCTATGTGTTCACAGAATATAGAAAAGATCAGATTTTTTAAAGCGACTTTTTTATATTTGACTTCCCATTCCGGATCTTCTGGGTCCCAATTTTCTACCCAGGCTTGATGTTTATACTGTAAATTTTTGCTATTTAGCACGGGTTCATGCTTCAGTTGCGCACTGAAGCGGCAATTTTATTTAAAACATTAGGGCAAAATGCATTAACCCGTTCGGCAATAATTCCCGGCATGGTCAGAATAATTTCTTGGCTGCCACCTTTTTCTAAAGCGCTTATAGTTTTTTGAGCGCAAGACTTGCTGCTGATACTGAGGAAATTGCGCATAAGCCAACCTTGCCAGCTTGCTTGATCTGCTATTTTGGTGGGGTTATTATCGTCGCTCATTTTATTTTTGGAGAAAAATTCGCTGCGCACCCAGCCAGGACAAACAGTGATAACATCAATATTTTTATTTACCAGTTCCGCTGCCATACCCTCTGACATGCCGGTCAGAGCAAATTTGCTGGCTGAATAGCAGACACTGCCAGGAAATGCTATTTTGCCAGCTACTGAGGCAATATTAACTATTTTGCCACCGCCAGCTTTTAGCATATGAGGTAAAGCTTGATATATCGATTCTAAAGGTGCGAAAAAATTTACTGCAAACACATTTTGCCAATCTTCTAGTGTAAGCGAAGTCACTTTGCCTGGTTTTGCGAAACCGGCGTTATTGACTAATAAGTCTATTGAGCCATAGCACTCCAAACACTTATCTACTATCCTGGCCGCAAGATTGTCTTTGGCTATATCACCACTTAGGCAAATCGCGGTGCCACCGGCTTTCTCTACTAACTTTGCTGTTTCGCTTAAGCTAGATTCTGAGCGAGCATTAAGAATAAGTCTTGCTTTGAATTTTTCAGCCAATAGAATAGCTATGGCGCTACCAATACCCGAAGATGCACCAGTTACAATACCACTTAAATTAGATTTGAGACCCCGTTGTTTCATTATCCGGCCTTGGCAATAATCATATTAATTGCTTTTCTGTAAGAAAGCAGTCTATTTATTTCTCTATAAAAATCTATCAGAGAATCAGTTAAATATAGTTGTCCGTCACTCTCTTTTAGCAATTGTTGATTTATCTGGGTATTTATATTGTTTGTTTGTTTATTAATTAAAGGGTTGGCAAGCAAAATAATAGCCGGTCTATTTTGTTCAGATTTCAATTTGCGTATCAAAGATAAAGCAATAGCAAGCTCTAGAGGAAATTCTTCATTGTGGTCTATTTCAAGACTGTAGATGACCAAGTCGTAATTAGATGTAAGACTTATATCAATTGATCTTTTCAAATTTTGTTCGGGCATGTTGCCATGAACTTGCAATTGAGGAAATTGAGTAAGCCATATCGTTAAAGCGATAAGCTGGGCACAATTTTTTTCAATAATCAAAACTCTGGCAATAGTATCTATCATTCAAGCTCAGTCCGTTTGGGACGTTCTCTAAATTTATAGTTTCGCTTGGCCTTTGTTCCGCTTCTAGTCTAAAGTCTTGACCTGTAAAAGCAAATGAGAATATTGTTGTTGGACATTGGACAGATATATGGTTTTTAAGACGCTTGCCTTATAAAACGTGTTGTCAGGGAGCCAGTGAATAAAAAGTTAATCTTTATTATTTGGCAGAAAGTTTCTGATCGGCAGTGTTGGTCCAAGTGTAACCTTCTCTAGTGACAATTTGCCGGCAAACAAATTTTTTGTCCATATTGGGAAAGTCAGCACGAAAGTGTGAGCCTCGTGATTCTTCTCTACGCAAAGCGCTAGCTGTAATTAACTTGGCGAGCAACAAAATATTCGCCGCCTGAATATTTTCCACTGAATATGTATTAGTAATCAAACTATCGTTGAATAGGGTCAAAGCTTTGCCAAGGGATTCGGCGCTGCGAATTATACCTACTTCTTGCGACATTGCATGCCGTACAGCAAGAAGATCTGGAGGTTTATTGTAAGAGGGCATGCTTTCCGATTGCACTTGCGTGTTTGGCATTGTTCGTTCACGGTTATCATTTTGTTCAGTTATAAACTGTGCTGCTTTAAGGGCCATTACGCCAGCTTCTAATAACGAATTACTAGCCAATCTATTAGCACCATGTAAGCCAGTGCACGCGCATTCACCGATGGCATAAAGAAATGGTATAGAAGTCCTTCCATTGCATTCTGCTTTTATACCACCCATAAAATAGTGGGCAGCAGGGCTGACAGGCACAGGTTCTTTAAATGCTTCGATGCCATAGTCTTTTAGTTTGTGAACAATATTAGGAAATTTCTTTTCCAAAATATCTTTCCCTATGGGTCTTAAATCCAGGAATACTGACCTCTGGTGAGTTTCTTGCATCACTCTATAAATAGCTTGTGAAACAATATCACGAGTTGCTAACTCGCCAGCAGGATGAAAGCGTTGCATAAAGCGATCGTGATTTATGTCTAGCAGAATAGCGCCTGCTCCTCTAACTGCTTCCGAAATTAGAAAAGCTGGGGTTTCTGACTCTTTTTTTAGATGTAATGCTGTAGGATGAAATTGAACAAACTCCATATCAATAAGTTCGGCACCGACTTCATATGCCAGACCGATACCATCGCCGGTGGCAACGGCAGGATTGGTTGTGCGACTAAAAACTTGTCCAATGCCACCAGTGGCAAGAATTGTATGCTTGGCTAGTATCGTAGTTAACTCTTTGCTAGCGTTGCTTGGTTGATTACCTGATTCATTTGCTATAAATTTAGCGCCCCAACAAGTACCATCGAACATAATTAAACTATAGGCAAGTTTGTTCTCATAAATCCTCAACTGAGCCCTATCCTTCGATAATGACTGCAAATGCTTCAATTTATCAATTAAGCCATGCGAAATCGACTTACCAGTGATGTCCTGGTAGTGATAGACTCTCGCTGTGCTATGTCCTCCTTCTCGTGTAAGAGAAAAAGACCCATCTGCTAAATAATCGAATGTTACACTGTATTCCTTTAATTCTTGAATTAGTGGCCAGCTGCTAGCAATTATTTCTGCAGCGATCTTTTCGTCCACCAACCCCGCGCCGGCATTTAGAGTGTCCTCTAGATGTAGTTCGATGGCCTTAAAGCTGCCACCGTCTGTGGTAGCGGCTATGCCACCTTGAGCATAGTTTGTAGATGATTCGGACAAATAAGTTTTGCAAGCTAGTACAACACGCGCACCTGACTCTAGCAATTTGATTGCGGCTAAAAGCCCAGCAAATCCTGACCCTATTATCAGAACATCTGTTTCTATTATCTTGCTCATTATGAATTAATTAGTATCAAAAAATGGAAATCATTCGTTCGATGGGCAAGCGTGCTCGATCAGCTAATTCTTTTTCTACAATTACAGGATACACATCATCGCTCAAACTCTTGTGTAATTTATCCAAAGTAATCATTTTCATAAATTGGCAAGTCATTTCCGGAGCAATCGGAATAAAGTTCTTTGCTGGGTTTTCTTTTCGCAACCTATGTAAGATGCCTTCTTCTGTAGCGACAACAAATTCTTGAGCTGTTGATTTATTTGCTGCTTTAATCATCCCCTCTGTTGAAGCGACTTTTATTGCCTTTAACTCTGGATTGTCAGCCAGTTGATCAAGAAATGGCGTTAGACAACCACACTCAGGATGTATTAATAGTTCTGCCTTGGGGTATTCTTTGAGTTTTTCTGTTACCATCTCTGGACGCATGGCTGCATGAACATGGCATTCGCCCATCCAGATATGCATATTCTGTCTTCCTGTTTGTTTCTTTACCCATGAGCCAAGAAACATATCTGGCAAGAATAAAATTTCTTTGTCTTTTGAGATAGCCTGCACGATCTTCATAGCGTTGCCTGAAGTGCAGCAATAATCTGATTCCGCTTTAACCTCAGCAGTTGTATTGACATAAGACACAACCACAGCTCGAGGATGCTCCTTTTTCCAAGCACGCAATTGGTCTGCATTGATAGACGCAGCCAGAGAGCAACCAGCTTCCAAGTCTGGTATTAACACCCTTTTGCTGGGTGAAAGTATAGCTGCTGTTTCGGCCATGAAGTGTACGCCACAAAAAACTATTGTTTTTGCTTCTGTTTTGGCCGCCTGTTGAGATAGTCCGAGAGAATCGCCAACAAAGTCAGCAATATCTTGAATTTCACCAATTTGGTAATTATGGGCAAGAATAACTGCCTGCCGTTTTTCCTTAAGTTCTTTAATTTCTTCAATTAAACGTGTTTTTTCTGCCAAGTTTTTCATTATTTGTTTTCGACCTCAAGACTGAGATCAATGCTTGCTGCTGAGTGGGTAAGAGCGCCTATTGATATGGCATTAACCCCTTTTTGCAAGTAGCCATCTATATTCGAAAGATTGATTCCGCCTGAAACTTCGATAAAGCATCGACTTTGAACCAGTCCAAGCGCTTCTTTTACTAAGTCTGGTGACATGTTATCCAGCAAGATTCTATCTACCTTCAAATTAAGACATTGCCTAACCTCTTCTAGACTAGTACATTCCACTTCCAATGGCTTATTAGGGTATTGCAAACGTAACAGTTTTACAGCTTCTGTAATGCCACCGGACATCTGTATATGATTATCCTTGATTAATATGGCATCATTTAGCCCAAAACGATGGTTTTCCCCACCACCGACTAAAACAGCATATTTTTCGAATAACCTTAAGCCAGGAGTGGTTTTTCGGGTGTCCAAGATGGCAATATTGTGTTTTGCTGCTTTCTCAACCAAATGACTAGTCGCAGTGGCCACAGCGCACATACGCTGTAATAAATTGAGAGCAATGCGCTCTGCGCCTAAGATTGCGCCAGCTTTACCAACTATTTGGGCCACTGCTAAAGGAATTTGTATAATTTTTTGCCCTTCGTTACTTAGAGGATTAATCTCGATTTCAGGGTCAAGCCTTTTAAAAACCAACTCAATTATTGGTATACCAGCTATTACAGCAGGCTGGCTTTTGCAATAAATGGTAGCTTTTGTCTCTTTGTCCGCCCCTTTTAATGCTGAAGTAGTTAAATCAACAGGCGGCTTGCCCAGATCCTCTAAAAAAGCTAAGTCAATTGCCTTATTAAACAAATCTTCCCTAAAACCGCTGTCGAAAATAAGCTCCCATGGCGGCAGATTAGTTTCTAAACCTGAAGAGATATTTGATTTTAAGCTGTATGATTTAGGCATGGTGGTCATGCTCACGATATGACGTATAGTCCGCTTGCTAGCATAGGTTATAACATCTGGTTTTCAATATGGCACTAATATACCGCTTTCGTTAATTTTGCTAAGAAATTTCGATGATTTCTTTCCATTCGCTTTCATTGACAGGCTGGATGGAAAGCCGGCTTCCTTTTTGCAAAAGAACCATATTCTTCAACTTGAGATTGCTTTTTAGCTCTGTTAGAGAAACTGGCTTGCTAAACGTTTTGACATGTTTGATATCTACGCAGTACCAAGT
>Ga0207039_1180_pt1 | contig 12798 bp, 9 predicted proteins | sample Alteio_BWMinCont_74_FD_153264 | JGI IMG/M metagenome (GOLD analysis project Ga0207039, IMG submission 153264) | Enriched cells from forest soil in Barre Woods Harvard Forest LTER site, Petersham, Massachusetts, United States -... | ecosystem: Environmental > Terrestrial > Soil > Temperate forest >... | reverse complement strand
CCGAGTCGCATTACGGTGGCCTAATTCACCCGTGGCCTGCGCGATTATCGAGCAGGTGGGCTCGCCGATCACCGGGACGAGCGCCAATATTTCAGGTTTTCCATCGTGTTCGAATGCGCAGGACCTGGCCAAGCAGCTTGGGGAACGCCTGCCGCTGATCCTGGACGGCGGGGACACCGGCGGCAGGGTTTCATCGACGATTGTGAATTTGAACGGCGGGAAATGGAAGATCGTTCGCGAAGGGAAGGTTTCGGAACAAGAGATTCAAAGCGTCCTCGCCAATCATCAAGGATGACACCTCCGAGCAGTCCTACAGCGGCGGGGCATAGCAAATTTTTCCGAGAATAGCGGGCCTTGTGGCTCCGGTCGCGCTGGGCAAGTTGGCGGGCCGCCCATGAATGGTCTCGTTCGCCAGCAGGGCGAATATGAAGGCTTCCTTGGCATCGCCCGGCACGCCCAGTGTTTCCGACGGCAAAATTTCAATCTCTCCCAGCAGGGCGGAAAGCTGCACCATGATGAGAGGGTTGTGCGCGCCCCCGCCGCCCACGATCAGTTGCGACACCGACGTCCGCGGCACGACCCACCTATTAATGGCATCAACAATCGAAAGCGCGGCCAGCAGAGTTGCGGTGCGAACGAGATCTTCGGGCCGCGCACGATGGCGGCGACCCCAAGCCAGGATTTTTTCAAGGTAGGAGTTTCCGTATTGTTCGCGTCCGGCAGTCTTCGGCGGAGGTTGCCGGAAATAGGGTTCGGCGAGCAGAGTTTTGAGCAGGGCCGGCAGGAGATTGCCGCGTGAGGCCATGCGGGCTTCGTGATCATAGCTGCTCCTGCCGCGTGTGAACTGGCGCACCAGGCCATCGGTGATCATGTTTCCGGGGCCGGTATCGAAGGCCATCACCGACTGCGGCTCGGCTCCCTTCGGAATTACGGTGAGGTTAGCGATTCCTCCAATATTCAGGATGACGCGGCCCCTGCGTTCATCGCGAAAGAGCAGGTAGTCGCCCCAAGGCACCAGGGGCGCTCCCTGCCCTCCAACTGCCATATCCGCGGGACGAAAATCCCCGACCGTGGTCACACCGGTCAGGGCGGCAATCACCGCGGGCTCTCCGATCTGTAAGGTCGAGGAGACCTCTGCGCCCAGAAATTGTCCTGGTTTGCCCTGATGAAAGACCGTCTGACCATGGGATCCAATCAAGCTGAGCCGCCGGGGGTTGAGGCGAAATTTTCGGCAGGCGAGCAGCGCGGCGTCCGCGAAGACGCGCCCCACACGGAAATTTAATTGGCTGAGTTCGCCTGTGGAGACGTGTGCGCCCTCGGCGATGCGCAATACCGCGGCGCGAACGGCGCGAGGGTAGGGCAGGGTGACGAAATCCTCGAGGCGCGCGTGGGCCGCATTGTCTTTGATTGACGGCGAAACACGCACGAGAGCAGCGTCGATGCCGTCCACGGAAGTGCCGGACATCAAACCCAAAAGGAGCCTGGACTGATTGCGCTGATTTTTCATGAGATTTGTTTTTTCAATTCGGCCAGCAGGTTCAAGGCATCGATAGGCCGCAAGTGGTCGAGGTCGGCTGCGCGGAGCGCGTCGAGCACCTCGCGGTCAATGGGCGTAAACAGCGCTTGCTGCTCGCCTGTGCCGTTTCCGGAGGGCGGCGTGGACGCCAGCTTTTCGCTCAACTGGCGCTCGCTTTGTTCGTGGCGCCGCAGAATTTCGCGGGCGCGCGCGATGACATCGGGCGGAAGCCCGGCCATGCGCGCGACCTCGATGCCATAGCTTTTATTGGCGCTGCCTTCTTCTACGCGCCGCAGGAAGACGATCTCATTTGGTGTCTCCTCGACCGATACGTGGATATTTTTCACGCCGGAGAGGAGATCGGCGAGTTCGGTCAATTCGTGGTAGTGCGTTGCAAAGAGGGTTCGCGCGCGAGTATGAGATTGGAGGTATTCGACCACCGCCCAGGCGATCGAAAGGCCGTCAAAGGTTGCGGTGCCGCGCCCGACTTCGTCGAGCAAAACGAGGCTGTGCGGCGTGGCCAGATTCAGAATGGCGGCCACCTCGCTCATCTCCACCAGGAAGGTGGAGCGCCCGCGGGCGAGATTATCGCCGGCGCCGATGCGCGTGAAGATGCGATCGGTGATCGGAAGGCGCGCCTGCTGAGCCGGCACGAACGATCCCATCTGCGCCAGCAAAACGATGAGTGCGGCTTGCCGCAGGTAGGTGGACTTGCCGCCCATATTCGGCCCGGTGATGAGCAAGATCTGGTGCGAGGTGCCGTTGAGGTACAGACCGTTGGGCACAAAGCGTTCGCCCTGCTGCTCGAGAAGATGTTCGATGACCGGATGGCGGCCGCCCAGAATAAGCAGTTCGCCGCCATCGGTGAATTCGGGACGCGCGTAGTTCCGGGTGGCGGCCAGGACGGCGAAAGCCGCGAGCGCGTCAAGCTGGGCGACCGCCGCGGCGGAGCGTCGCAAACGCGCAGACTGCTGGGCCACGTAGAGACGCACTTCGGCGAAGAGCCGGCGTTCAATCTCGCTGATGCGTTCGTCGGCGGCGAGCACTTTGCTTTCATACTCCTTCAGCTCCGGAGTTGTGAAGCGCTCGGCATTCACCAAGGTTTGCTTGCGCTCGAAATCGGGGGGAACCAGATGCAGGTTGGCTTTGGAGATCTCCAGATAGAACCCGAATACCTGGTTGTAGCGAATCTTGAGCGACCCGATTCCGGAGCGCTTGCGTTCCCGATCTTCCATCGCGGCGATCACCTGCCGGCTGCTCTGGCTCAGATCGCGCAAGCTGTCCAACTCCGCGTCGAATCCGCGGCGGATCACACCCGGGTCGGAGGCGAGAGCGGGCGGATCGTCGGCGATGGACTGGTCGAGACGCTGCTGGAGATCGGCAAGCTCATCCAGTTCGCCGTGAAGACGCGCCAGCCGCGAGGCTGAGCAATTAGCCAGGTAACGCCGAAGGAGGGGAATGCGCGCGATGGATTGCCGCAGCGCAACCATGTCGCGCGGTGTAGCCACTCCTAAGGTCGCGCGGCTCGCCAGCCGCTCCAAGTCTTGTATGCCGCGCAGGTTCTGGCGGATCTCTTCGCGCAGCATGGTCTGCGATTTGAGCTCAGAGACAGCGTCGAGGCGCGCGTCGATTTCGGCGCGAGCGAGCTCGGGGCGCAGAATCCAGGCGCGCAGCAGGCGCGCTCCCATCCCCGTGACCGTCTGATCGATCGCGCCAAATAAGGATGCTTCCGCCTGGGAGCCGCGCTGGGTTTCCTCAGCATGGAGAGGGGAGAGGAGTTCGAGGTTACGGACGGTGATGGGGTCCAGCACGAGCGAATCCTGTTGTTCGTAATAGCGGATGGTGTCCAGATGAGCGAGCGCGGGAGCCGAGTCGCCGTCCGCCTTGGCCGAGGTCTCACGCAGGTAATGTATGAGGGCGCCCGCGGCGCAAATAGCCTGAGGATGGGAGGCTAACCCAAAGCCTTCGAGGCCTGCGACACCGAACTGCTCGGTGAGCAATCGCTGGCCGTATGCGACGCGAAAGATCCACTCTTCCAAGCGCGTCTCGACGCCTTCGGGAGAGGTGCTTGTGGCGCCGTCGAGGCGTGCCGTGCCGGGCTGGGCGAAAAGACCGGCCTGCCGCGGCAAGAGAATCTCGCGAGGGCGAAGCAACTGCAGTTCGTCGTGCAGCCTCTCCTCCACGCCGACATCGGCAAATTCGGTGGCACAAAACTCGCCCGTGGACAGATCCAAATAGGCCAGCCCGATCGGTGAACCTCCACCGCCGCGAGCGACGGCCGCCAAAAAATTGTTTTCCTTGGGCTCCAGGACATTCAGGTCCGTGGCTGTGCCGGGGGTGATGACGCGGACCACCTCTCGCCGGACGAGGTGCTTGCCGGGGCCGGGCTGCTCCATCTGATCGCAGACGGCGATCTTGAAACCTGCGCGCAGAAGCCTGGCGATGTAATTTTCCGCAGCATGAAAGGGCACGCCGCACATGGGAATGGCTTCGCCACGCTCGCGACTGCGGGAGGTAAGCGTAATCTGGAGCTCCTGGGAAGCCACGATGGCATCCTCGTAAAAGAGCTCGTAGAAGTCGCCCACCCGAAACAGCAACAGCGCATGCGGATAGCGTTTTTTGATCGCTTGATACTGGCGCATCAGCGGTGTCGAGGCTTCGATCATGCGGGGCCCACGCGGGCCGGACTATACTAGCCGACGATGCGCTCCGCGAGCAAAACAGCCGCAAGGAAATCGGGCCGTAGTGCTCCCAAAGGAGGAAGCACGGAGACTGAAATCAAGCTGCGCATTGGCGACCGCCGGGCGCTTTTACGCCAATTGGCGGGGCTGAAGGCCCAATTGATTGCCCCGCGGGTCCATGAAATGAACACGCTCTACGACACAACTGATGGAAAGCTGGCGCGACAGGCCCAGATGCTGCGACTGAGGGTGGAGCGCGTGACACACGGGGCAGCTGCAGCAGGGAAGAGGGGCAAGAGCGCTGGAATCTCCGCGCTGCTGACCTTCAAAGGTCCCTCGACGTCTTTGAGGAAGGGTTCGATCAAGTATTCAAACAAGTATTCGAACAAAGGTTCAAAAAAGGGCTCGAAAAGGACGCCAAAGCCCGCGTCCGGGGAGCACTACAAGGTTCGGGAAGAGCACGAGCTGCGAATCGCGGACCACGAAGAGATGCCGAGAATTCTCGAAGCTCTGGGCTTGCGTCCCTGGTTTCGCTACGAGAAGTTTCGGACGACATACGGTCTGCCCGGAATTGCGCATCTGAAGGTGGAGTTCGACGAAACGCCTGTCGGCCTCTTTTTGGAGATCGAGGGAGAGCGGGGTGCGATCGACCGGGCCGCTGAACTTCTCGGTTTTGCACGCTCCGATTATATCGATGGGAGTTACGGGGCACTCTTCATGAAGCAGCTTGGGTTGGCCCACAAAGAGGCGCCCCAAAATGAACCAACGCCATCTTCAGGCCTGCCGGACATGGTCTTTCGGAAGTCAGTGCGACGACGGCGGCGATCATGATGTGCTCGCGAGGCCAATCTTTGGCCGCCGCCGAGCCCTCTGCGAAAGCAGTTGAATGAAAATTTCGCAATCTTGGCACTCTTTTCTTGACAAAGCTTTCAACTACCTTTACTAGATCAATTGAGGGAAAAACTGTTTGCAATGAACTATCCGTTGGACCAGGAGCCATTACCAAGTCGTCAGGCCGGACCTGCGGCCAGGCTTTTGCGGGTCGGGCCTGCCGCGACCGGGGCGTTTCGTATGGCAAGCAGTCAACCTTGGGTTAGGAGCGCGAAGGCCGACTAGGGATATTGGCCCCATTTGGGCTGACCCGTGGTCGGGTGCTCAACCCGGCCACGGGTTTTTTGTTTTCGGACGCATATTCCGGCCATTAAAGGTCGAAAGGGGGTGAAAAGCGATGCTTCATGCCACGGAATTGCTCGGCGGCGAGGCTTACGACGTCCAGGGTAACTTTGTGGGACGGGTTTCCGAACTGTATATCGAGCCCGCCGACCAGCCCAATCGAGTTGCGCGGTACCTGCTGGGCCGAGGCAAGTACCTGCCCCTGCTGGCGCGGCACGACCAAATTTCATCGGTGGCGCCCGGCGTCATCAAGCTGAATGTGGAGGAGAAGGAACTCGAGCATTTTCATACGAACGAAGCCTGGCTGGCGGTGCGCAAGGACTTGCTGGACCAGCAGATCATCGATACGCGCGGCCGCAAAGTCGTGCGCGTGAACGACGTCGATCTGGCCGAGCAGCGCACCAACGGGACGGTTGAGTTGCGGGTTACCGACGTGGATGTAGGCCTGACGGGGGCGGCACGACGGCTCCTGCAAGGTCTGGCTTCGCCCATGATGATCCGGCGCATCCAGCAGAAACTACCTGCGCGGACGATCCGATGGGAGTTCGTGAACCTGATCGAGGCAGACCCGCTGCGGCGGGTCAAGCTTCGGATCACCCATGACAAACTCGAAAAAATGCACCCGGCCGACCTGGCCGACATCATGGAAGAGCTCTCGCCCACCGAGCGGCAGTCGATCATCGCCTCGCTCGACGAACAGACAGCTGCCGAGGCGTTGGCCGAATTGGACTCCCGGCTGACTTCGCAGATTTTCGAACGGATGGCGCCGGAAAAGGCGGCCGACATCATCGAGGAGATGGAGCCGGATAAAGCCGCGGACCTGCTCGCGGGTCTTACGCCGGAGATGTCTCAGGACGTTCTCGAAGAGCTGCCCGGGAAAGAGGCGCGCGAAGTGGAAGCGCTGCTGAGTTTCGATGAGAACTCGGCAGGCGGAATGATGACCACCGATTTCGTCTACGTCGGGGAGACGGCGACTCGCGCCCAAGTGGTGGATTGGATACGCAGCCGGGACATCAAGCTGGAACAGCTGGATACAATTTTCCTGATCGATGCCGATGCAAAGCTGTCCGGAGCCGTCGCCGTGGCGCGCTTACTGCTGACCGAGGCAACGGAGGGGCTGGCCCACCTTAAGTCGGAACCACTCGTTTCGATCGCGCCGGACGCAAACGAGAAGGAAGTTTTCGCCATATTCGACAAATACAACCTACGCAGCCTGGCGGTGGTGGATGTCACCGGGCGTCCCATAGGAGCGATCACGGTGGACGATGTGATTACGCGCTTACGGGCCTCCTTGTAGTCGCAGGGGCAAATGAACTGGACTTCGATCAGCGAGAGCACCGAGGAGTTGCAACGGCGAGCCACGCAAGTGCGCCGGAGCAGCCGCCAGTTATGGCGGCGTTTGGCGTTGTTCCTGGCGGTGCTGGGCCCGGGGCTGATTACCTCGAACGTGGACAATGACGCCGGGGGCATCTCGACGTACTCGCTGGCTGGCGCGCAGTTCGGCTATGCGCTTTTGTGGTCGCTGATACCCATGACCATCGCACTGTATGTGACCGAGGAGATGTGCGCGCGCATGGCCGTGGTCACCGGCAAGGGGCTGTCGGATTTGATCCGCGAGGAGTTTGGCTTTCGTCCGACATTTTTCGTAATGGTCTCAGGCTTCCTGGTAGATCTGGGCAACGTGGTGGCGGAATTCGCAGGCGTGGCGTCGGCCATGGAAATATTCGGGATCAGCCGCTATATCGCCGTACCGATTGCTGGATTCGTCGTTTGGGTGCTGGTGTTACGCGGCACCTACCGCCAGGTGGAGAAAGTCTTCCTGGCGCTCTGCACGTTTTATCTTGCCTACGCGTTCTCCGCGATCCTGGCGAAGCCCGACTGGCTCGAAGCGGCGCGGCACACGGTCATTCCAACGGTGCAATTCAACAGCAGCTACCTGCTGATGGTCACCGCGCTGGTGGGCACGACGATCGCGCCCTGGCAATTCTTTTATCTGCAGGCAGGTTTTGTGGAGAAGCGAATCGGTCCCAGACAATATGCGCAGGCGCGGGCGGACGTTATCGCGGGCAGCGTGAGCTGCATGGTTATCGTTTTCTTTATTATCGTGGCTACTGCGGCCACGCTTTACGTTTCGGGGCACCGCAATATCGCAGACGCCGCGGATGCCGCTCGCGCCCTGGTTCCCTTAGCGGGCCGCTGGGCCGCGCTCCTTTTTGCTTTCGGATTGCTGAACGCGTCGTTATTTGCGGCGTCGATTCTGCCGCTTTCCACGGCGCACGTGATTTGCGAGGGGCTTGGTTTTGAAGCCGGGATCGATCACAAATTTAAAGAGGCGCCGATCTTCTACTGGCTTTACACGATTCTGATTGTGGTGGGCGGCGGATTGATTCTGATTCCGCGGGCGCCGCTCTGGCGCATCCTGGTTTTGTCGCAAGTTGCCAATGGCGTCTGGCTGCCCATTGTTTTGATTTTCATGATCCTGCTGATCAATCGACGCGACCTGATGGGAGATCAGGTGAATACTCCCACCTTTAACGTGATCGCCTGGATTACGAGCGTGACGATGATTGCATTGACGCTGGTACTCATCTATTTCGGCCTTTTCCACCCCTCCGCAGCCACGGGAGGATTGTAGGCAACGCCAGTTCATCATGTGCGGGTAAGGTTGCGCGAGGTACAGCCCTATGTTAGCTTTGCGAAGTAAACAAGCCGGCGCCTGCATCTCGCCGTTCGTGCTTTGCCGGAGACTCCTCGAAATACATCGGGAAAGAAGTGCAACCACCAAAATCACTTGAACCGGACGGCCGCGAGGAAGCGCGCCTGCTCGAGCGGCTTGATGCAGGCAAACTGCCGCGACACATTGCCGTGATCATGGACGGCAACGGACGCTGGGCCCAGCGCCGGCACTTGCCTCGCGTCGCGGGTCATCGCGCCGGAGTGGAATCGGCAAGGATCATCATTGAAACCTGCGCGCGCCTGAATATTCCCGCGCTGACGCTGTATGCGTTTTCACTCGAAAACTGGCGCCGGCCCAAGGCGGAAATCGATTTCCTGATGCGCCTGCTGCGCCAATACCTGCGCAAGGAACTACCCATCATTCATCGCAATAATATGCGTTTACAAATTATCGGCCGCGTCGATCAATTGCCCAAGGAGGTTCAATCCGACGTCGAAAAGGGCAAGGCATTGACCGCGCACAACACGGGGATGTGTTTGACAGTGGCGCTCAACTACGGCGGCCGGGCGGAACTGGTAGACGCCTTCAACGCCATCCTTGATGGCTATCGCAAGCGCAGTTCCAACGGAAATGGCGCAGCGAGCTTTCGCATTGACGAGGAGACAATAGCGGAGCATCTCTATACGGCGGGTTTGCCCGACCCCGATCTCCTGATCCGCACGAGCGGAGAGATGCGCATCAGTAATTTTCTTCTCTGGCAGATCGCCTACGCGGAAATTTACGTCACCGAAACGCTTTGGCCGGATTTCCGGCGGGCTGAACTCTACGCCGCGCTCGTGGACTATCAGAAGCGTGAACGACGCTACGGTGGTTTGGCTGAGGATCGCCGCGAAATCTCAGCCTTGCAGCCGGAATGACCTCCGCAAACAAACCAATTTTGCCGGCATCGGGCCGCTCGGGTACGGCGGCTCGCATCTTGACCGCAGCTGTCTTGATCCCCGTTGTCGTCGCTTTGACATTGTGGGGGCCGACGTGGCTGGTGGCCGCATTCGGCGGTCTGGTTGCGCTGCTGGCTATGATTGAATTCTTCGCCTTGGGCGAGCGGCTGACGCTCCACGGCTACCGTCTGTGGACCAGCCTTTGCGCGCTGGGCATATTTTTCCAGCAGTGGACGGCGAGCTCCGCGCAATCCTGGCGAATCGGGCGCGGGCTGCGGCTCACGCAGTCTTCCTCCATCCCCGAATTGCCATTGGAATTGGTGCTCTTCGTTTTCATCATCGGTTGCGCGGCGATTATCTTTGCTTCGCGGAGACCCCTGGCTGGAGCCTTGGGAGACATCGGAATCAGCGCGGCGGGACTTTTATTCATCGCCTTGCCTCTGAGTTCGGTCGTGAGCCTGCACGGGGTGGCGCTGATCGGGCCGAGATTGCTGCTTTTTACGCTCGTCCTGGTATGGGTCGGGGATACGGTGGCGTACTTTGTGGGGCGCTCCTTTGGGAGGGTGCCGATGGCCGCGCAATTGAGCCCCAAGAAAACGTGGGAGGGTGCCGCAGCGAATCTCCTGGGTTCTGCAGTTGTGGGCGTGGCCTTTGCTCGATGGCTGAATATCGATCCCCTGCAGGTCATCTTGATGGCGTGCCTGGCGAACGTAGCTGGTCAAGCCGGCGATTTGCTGAAGTCGGCCTATAAGCGCGGGGCAGGAGTCAAGGATTCAGGTACCCTTTTACCGGGGCACGGTGGAGTATTGGATCGCATCGATGCCTTGATCCTGGCTGCTCCGGTGGTCTGGTACTATTTTCGATTCGTATTGGCCTCGCGATTCTAAGCGAAAGAAGCTGGCAAAATCTTTTCAATGAAAGCACTCGCCATACTCGGTTCTACCGGCTCGATCGGTCGCCAGACTCTTCAGGTAGTCGAATCGTTGCCGGAGCGATTCCGCGTGGTCGCCTTGGCGGCGGGAGCGAATCTGGAAGAGCTTGCGGGCCAAATTGGGCGGCATCGTCCCGAGCTTGTTTCCGTGCGCGACGCCGGTAAAGCGGCTGAGCTTCGCGAACTCCTCGGGCGCTCGTCAGGCGATCCAAATTATTCCCCGGACATTCAGCATGGCAGAGAGGGCTTACTCAGCGTCGCGACGCATCCGGACGCCGCCGTTGTGGTGTCCGCGGCAGTGGGTGTTGTGGGGCTGGAGGCGACTTATGCCGCGGTTCGCGCGGGCAAGCAGGTCGCCCTGTCGAACAAAGAAGTCCTGGTGGCGGCGGGCGAACTCGTAATGGCGGCGGCTAAAGCCAAAGGCGTTGAACTACTGCCGGTCGACAGCGAGCACAATGCCATACATCAATGCCTACGCGCGGGACGCCACTCCGAGGTGCGCAGACTCATATTAACCGCTTCCGGCGGGCCCTTCCGGCGCACGCCTCTGGCGCAGATGGCGCAGGCTACTCCGGAGCAAGCCCTGGCGCATCCGAACTGGCGCATGGGGAAGCGGATCACGATTGATTCAGCCACACTGGTCAACAAGGGCTTCGAGGTGATCGAGGCGCGCTGGCTTTTTGGCATGAGCTCCAATCGAATTGACGTGGTCATTCATCCACAATCGACGATTCACTCCATGGTCGAATACGTGGACGGTTCTATTTTGGCGCAGCTCGGGCCAACTGACATGCGCATGCCCATTCGTTATGCGCTAACCTATCCCGAGAGGGAAGGGTCTAACGGAGTAGCGCTCGATTGGAAGGCTTTGCGCCGGCTGGATTTCGAAAAAGTGCCGCCTCGCAAGTTCCCGTGTCTCCGTCTGGCTCGCCGCGCACTCGAAGAAGGGGGAGCGCAAACCTGTGCGCTTAACGCGGCCGACGAAGTGGCCGTGGAAGCGTTCCTGGAGCGACGCCTGCCTTTTTCGGGAATCGCGCAGGTGATCGAACGCGTGCTCGATCTGATGCCGAAGGTTGAGCTTGGTTCGATTGACGACGTGCTGGCGGCTGACGGGGAAGCGAGGCGCCTGGCCGGTCATGAGATCGACGCGCATGGCGAATCTTTTGCGAGTGCGCGCGCGCGCGCTTCGGCGATCAATCGAGTACAATAAATAAACGGAATCCGAGGGAATATCCGCCGTGCTTACGGGAATAGTAGCAGTAGCAATCGGGCTGGGCGTAATGGTTTTGGTCCATGAATGGGGCCATTTTGTTGTGGCGCGCGCGTTTGGCGTCCGGGTAGAGGTCTTTTCGATTGGCTTTGGAACCCGCCTTTTCGGTATACGCCGCGGCCCCACGGATTACCGGCTCAGCGCGCTGCCTCTGGGCGGCTATGTGCGCATGGCCGGCGACAACCCCGCCGAAGAACGCCGAGGCGATCCGGACGAGTTCCTCTCCAAGCCACGGTGGCAGCGCGTGCTGATTGCGCTGGCGGGGCCGACCACGAATTTTCTGATGGCCGTTGTGCTGACCGCCGCACTCTTTGTGCGCGGTGGCGAACAGCCTTCGTATGCGGACAAGGCCGTGGTGGTCGCGGGTGTGGTGAAAGATTCGCCCGCGCAAAAGGCGGGCATCCAGACGGGAGACAGGATTGTTTCGTTTGCCGGCGTCAAAGATCCGACGTGGGATCGAGTGGCCCTGGAACTCGCGCTTTCCGCCCCGGGGCGTTCCGAACCTGTCACGATCGAACGCGGCGATCGGTTGATTACCACCAGCGTGGCCAGCGAGCCTCAGCCTTTTGCCGTGCTGGGGTACCCACCTGAACCGGTCATTGTCGGTTCGGTGGCAGCTGGTCTGCCGGCGCAGCACGCGGGTTTGAAGGAAGGCGATAACATCGTTTCCGCAGATGGGCAGCATTTGATGGCTCCATCGCAATTCTCCGAGGTGGTTCAGGCAAGCGGCGGGAAGCCAATGACCCTGGAGGTGGTGCGCGGCGGCCAGACGGAGATGCTTGAATTACGTCCGATCTGGGGCGATCCGGGAGACGGCACACCGCGATGGCAGATCGGCATCACGTTCCGCTTCGTTACCTCTCCGCGGCAATATTCGGTGCCACAAGCGGTTCTGAAGGCAACGCAATTCCACATCGTCCTAGCCAACAAACTGATTTATCTGGTGGGCGAACTCTTCACCGGCAAAGTTTCACTGAAACAGGTGCAGGGACCGCTCGGCATCGTTCAGGAATCGAGCCGCGCAGCGAAACGGGGTTTCGGCGACGTGGTCAGCCTGATGGCGCTGGTGAGTCTGAACCTGGGAATTCTGAACCTTTTGCCGATTCCCATCCTGGATGGCGGGCATATTATGATGCTGGGCATTGAAGGCCTGCTGCGGCATGACCTGAGCCTAAAAATCAAGGAACGTGTTGTGACGGTGGGAATGGTGTTCCTATTGTTGGTGTTCCTCATCGTAATGTATAACGACGTGCTGAGACTTTTCCCCAGCCACTAATTATCGGTTATGCCGTCGACAAATGATCATCGTCGCGTCTCCTCCGGAGAGCGGCTCAACGCACATTCCGAACCGGGCAAACTGCGCAGTGCCCTGTCCCGGCGCGGCGTGCGCCTGACGCGGCAGCGTCGCGTGCTGCTCGATATCATGGATCAGGCAGAGCAACACTTGACCGCCGATTCCATTCTGGAGCGCGCGCAAAAGATCGATCCGCGAGTGCACCGCGTGACCGTTTATCGCACCCTTGAAATGTTGAAGAGCTACGGACTGCTGGATGAGCTGGATCTTTTGCACATCCACGGCCACCGCCACTATTACGAAAGCCACGGACCGCGC
>Ga0207039_1178_pt1 | contig 12869 bp, 12 predicted proteins | sample Alteio_BWMinCont_74_FD_153264 | JGI IMG/M metagenome (GOLD analysis project Ga0207039, IMG submission 153264) | Enriched cells from forest soil in Barre Woods Harvard Forest LTER site, Petersham, Massachusetts, United States -... | ecosystem: Environmental > Terrestrial > Soil > Temperate forest >... | reverse complement strand
AGGGACAATAAGTACCAAAGCGTACATTCAGATACACCTTCGATATTCTAAGGTCTTGTAGTTTTAAATATCAACTCGAAAAGTATCAACAAGTTATTTTCAAACAAGTTTTACACGACATGGAAGAATATTTAAATAAAACTTTTCCCGCTCAAATTCCGGTTGAAATAAAACCGATATCCGACTTAATTAAAGCAGGTAACCAAGAAGATATGCTTGCTATCCATTTATTGGAAATAATTCTTTTCTGCGGAAAAGAAGCATGTCGCCTAAAAAAAGATCCTCATGAAATTTATGCTTCGTTTGAAAACGAAGATAAGTTTTGTGAAAAATTTAAAATTGCAAAAGATGTGCTTCATCCTGTGTGGATAAGAGTTTATCCCGAGCCACAAGCACCGATGACTAAATTAGTCCAGCGTAATACTCTTACCATAAAATTTTGATCGGAAAATTCATAAAGTTAAGAATATAAAATGAAAATAAATCAGTATTGAAAAATATTACTCAAAATAATCATTAACATTGATTATTTTTAAGAAGTATTCCGCCTCTGTAACCATTTGAGTTATAGAATTAGCATGTATTAAAACAGGCAAAACAGCAAACCCTCTTGGGGCCGACAATCGGTCAATTTTTTCTTTCATACTATCAATCACTTCTTTACCCATTATTTCTTGAGAAAATTTAATTTCACAAACAAATAAAGTGTTATATTTTGTTTGAATTAAATAATCTATTTGGCATCCTTTTTGTCTTTCGGTTTTGTTTTGGAAATACGGCCCATTAGCAATAATATCTTCAGGATTAATGGATAAAGCCTCATGGATTAATTCACAATTTTTTAATATCAGATTTTCAAACTGCAATCCCAACATACTCTGCCACCCAGGGAGACTAGGCAAGGAAACATTATTGTAAGTGCCAGCATTTATATTCAACAACTTATTTTTCATGTATCGAAAATAAAAACGTAAAAAATTATCCGATAAACGATATTTCTTTAATTTTGAAGATGATCGACCTGTTTTAAAGGACCAACTATTATAACTCGTTACATAACCAGACAAAATTAATTCTTCCACATAATCTGATAATGCACTACTTTTTGCATATGCCATTTTCTTTGATAGTGTCGTGTAATCCAAAGCTCTCTCTGCAAGTATTGTCGTAATTTGTTGATATATGTGACTTCTTTTACCAAATAAATCATGAAAAATATGTTCATATTCTTTTACTAGCAAAGCATTTTTTCTAAAACATAAGTTTTTAATATTATCTACTGCTGAATATTTTGGCTTAATTTGTTCAATATACCAGGGTATTCCCCCCGTTAATGAAAGAAATATCAATTTTTCCAAAGCAGATCTCTCGAAACCAAATTCTTTCAGTAATTTGTTACAATCAGGTAAGGATAATTCTGTCAGCGTGAGATCGAGAGAAACTCTACCAAAGTAGCCTGTGCTACTAATAATATTTTTTTCAATCCATGCAGATACAGAGCCGCAAAAAATTAAGATTAATTTTGGATTTTTTTTAAGATGCATATCCCATGCATTTTTTAATTTACTTAAAAACGTTGGATCATCATGAGCCATCCAGGTAATTTCATCCAGTAAGACAACAATACGTCCTGTTCTGCATTTTTCTGCTAATAATATAAATAACTTACTCCAATCGTCTACATTTCCTATATGGGGGAAATTAGTCTGTTGGCTTAATTGCAGCGCAAATTCATTTCTTTGATCCTGTGCTGAAATGCCATTAACAGGCGCCAATCCTGAGAATTGATAAAATGTTACCTTTCGGGCAAATTCTTCTACTAAACGACTTTTGCCAATCCGGCGTCGTCCTTTGATAACAACCAAACTACTTGTTTTTTTATTAAATAAATCATCCAGTTGTCTTAATTCTTGCTCTCGACCTATAAAGTGATTATTCATTTCGCATCTTCTCCCAAAACGACAATTGTCATTTTGGGAGAAATATATCATACCCTTGAATTTTCTTCAATAATGACAAATGTCATTTTGGGAGAAACAAAATTCGGGCTTGTTTCCATTGGTTAAAAATCTGTTTATGCTATATTTAAGACAAATTTACCATTAACATGTAAATTATACAGTCAAATTTACAACTATGCTGTAATTTTATATTTTTCAAAAAATAATTTCTCCTTCATAAAGCCTTTTTAGAAACACCTTCCAAGGAAGTACAAAGCCAAACTCTTTTTTCAATACCTCATTACCATTGTAAATGCCGTAACAAGCTTTTGGTTTAATAGAAGAAGAAAGTAAAGCTTTAAAACCAGAATTAAAATCATCTTTCCAACGTGTGGAACTTTTGACTTCTATAGCTACAATTGTTGAGGCGCGTTTCCAAATAAAATCTATTTCAATCCCATCTGGAGTGCGCCAATAAAAAAGTTCACCACCTATGCCTTGATAAGAAATATGCGCATTCAATTCATGCATTACTAGTGATTCAAACAAAATGCCTTTTTCGACATCATTCATTTTATCACGTAATAATTTTTGAATAGATCGAATGACGCCACAATCAAAAAAATAAAATTTAGGATGCGATATTTCTTTAACCTTGGCTCGAGGTTTCCATGCAGGCAACCAGTTTCCTAACAAGGTATCAACTAATATTTCAAAATAACTCGAAACCGTTGCACGTGGGACACCTGCATCGCGTGCTAAATTCGACAGATTGGCTACTTGACCATTCATCAATGCAGCAACTTCAAGAAACCGTCCAAAAGATTGCACATTTCGAGTGAGAGCTTCTTCTCGAATTTCTTCCCGAAGATAAGTTCCAACATAGGCTTCCAACTGTTCTATGCGTGTATCAGGCTCGGCAACAATTCCCGGCAATGTTCCATAGCTAAGTGCATCCTCTAATTTAATAGCATCTCCATATTCAGCTGCAATCAATGGAAACATATTTTTAACCAACGCCCGCCCAGCTAATAAATTCGCTTTTCCTCTTTTTAATTTTCTCGCACTCGATCCACTTAATGCAAATTTATAACCATGGCTTTCAATAAGCGAATGTACGTCATTTAAAAGAAGGGGCAATCTTTGAATTTCATCAACTATGATCCATGTCTTTTTAGAATCAGCAGGCAATACACGTTCTCGAAATGCACTAGGTGAGCTAGAAAGACTGAAATAAACGTCATTTCGCAGCAGGTCAAAGTGTAGGCTGTCTGGGAAATTTGCTTTTAGCCAGGTACTTTTGCCGGTAGCTCTAGGGCCTAACAAAAAAAAGGATTTCTTTGGTGCTTTCAAAACTCTTTGGAATGAATAATCCATGTTTATTCTCAAAATTTACATCTATGTTGTAAATTTTACCGTAAATTTTACAATAATGTTATAATTTAATTATTAAATATTTTGTATTTTTTAAGTCTATTTATGATAAAATGCTCCAATTAAATACAAAACGAGAGATTGCTATGCCATATTCAAAGAAATTTGAAAGCGAATACCGGGTGCTCGCTCAAGATCAATTTAATGGGATTGTTTTTAATTCGCCTGAGGATTTCGATGCATTTTTTAAAGCGATCAAAAAAATATTTCCCAGCTTACTACCGCCTGCAAATAACAGAGCAGCTGATCCACTACCGTTAAGAGATCATAAAGAAGCTGTTTTACCGAATATATATGAAAAAGTAATTGCAGAACTTAAAACATTTATAGATGAATGTTTTGACTTATATGCAGGTGATCGTATTGTCGATCTAGTGACAGAAGTAATGAGTGAAATGAAACCTAGTGATGTGGTGGCGACAGCTGCATTCACATCAAAAAATCCTCAGTCAACAAAAGCAGATAAAATTAATGAAGCACGAGCTGAATTGCAGGCGATTATTTTAGATGAATTTAAAAAGAAAATAGAAAAATTTTTTAAAATGACGCTTGATGAGCGAATTAAATTTATCGCTGATAAAAAACAAGAGCGGGAAACAACAAAAGCCAATCAAAAAAGAATGCAAGAACAAAAAGCGCCAGTGGGTGAAGCGAATACAGCGGCAGCCGAGGCAAGAGAACGAGAAGAAGATGCGCGGCTTTGGAGAGTGGCTCAACAACATGCTGCTAGGGAACATGACTACAATCCAGAACTTATTCGTGCATTGCAAGACTTTCGTAATCATGTTCAAGCTCCGCGACAAGGTCAAGCTGGTGATCAGAAACTATTGATAGACAGGGATAGGCTTATTGCTGACGCGATAGCTAGAATGGAAGCATTGGAAAGGCATGCAGAGCTTGATGCACTTCAACATCTAAGGCGAATCACACAGAGAGAACTGGCTGATGAGAGATGGCAACATGAAGAAGGAAGACGACAGCGCCAGGCAGCTCGAGAAGGGTTCCCACTTAGAAGATTAGGAATCGATCCTGAAAGGCCTCCTGCAGATAGGGGATTAGGATTTAACTTTGCCATCGCTAATCCACCAGCAATCCTGGGTCAAGGTGTTCGCAGGCAATTATTGGGCTTTTTTAACCAACCCAATCTTCCTCGGGATAGAAATGAAAGCTCTGGAGAACTACCACCAGTCCAGCAGAATGTTCAGCCTCGAGGAAGATAGATTATTGGTGGATTACGACGCAAAAAACGCGTCTAATCCACCCTACGCTGAATCTGTAGGCACAAAAAATTTTTTAATCCCTTCCTGCTAATCCTAGAATTGCACGCCGAATCCACGATTCAATCCAGGTTTTGGCCGTTTCAAGTAACAGCTGGGTACGTCTTGCCGTTCAATATGGTATAAACCGGCTCCCCTGTTAAAACCAACCCAGCATAGGGTGACCAGCCGCATTTGGTTTTCATTTGAGAGTCCTGGATGGTGGTTTGCTTGCTTAAATCTACTAAAACAAAATCATTAGTTTCAGGTAAATTAAATATTTCTTTAGCACGTTTTGATGTTAGCGAAACAATTTCATTTAATGATAATTTATTTTCATGATACGCATTCAATAATAATTTTAATGCGACTTCAATGCTGGGCATGCCGGATGGACAATCTCCGTATGCTTTTGCTTTTTCTGCCAGTGTATGCGGCGCATGATCTGTTCCCAAGGTATCAATAATGCCATCGTGTATTGCTTGGAATAATGCATATTGATGTTTTGAAGCTCTTAAAGGTGGATTGACTTGTGCTTTTCCATTTAAAGTTGCATAAGCCGAATCATTTAAAAATAAATGATGCGGTGTTGTTTCTGCATAGACAGGCAATCCTTCTTGTTTTGCTTTTTGAATTAATTCTACTTCGTCAGCAGAACTAACATGTAATATATATAATTTGGTTCCGTAAATTCTTGTCAAATGAATAGCTTTTTCAACGGCAATCACTGCAGCTTGAATATTGCGAATTTTGGAGTGAATGGCATATTCTTTATTTTCAACATAGAGTTTTTTATTTTGATTCATTAAACATTCATCTTCAGCATGGACTGCAACTAGCATATTTTCAGCGGCGGCTATTTTAAAAATAGCATTTAAACTTTCATCATCATCAATAACTAAACCACCTGTACTACATCCCATAAACACTTTAATACCTATAACTTGTCCTTTTACTTTGGCAATTTGATTTAAATGTTGTTTGTCGGCGCCAAAAAATAATTGATAGCGTAGGGGAATGCCGATTTCTTTTAATTGTTTGTCGATAATGGATTTTTTTTCTTTTAATAATTCAAGTGTGACAGTAGGTGGCAATGTATTGGGCATATCAAACACTGTGGTATAACCACCAGAAATAGCTGCTTGCGCTGCCGTGCGCCAGTCTTCTTTATGTTCATATCCTGGCGTTCTAAAATGCACATGCGGATCAATTAATCCAGGCAGTAAAGTCAACCCAGTTGCATCAATCGTAGCTTCTTGTTCACTGGGAATATCTAAATTAATCAGTGTGCCTGCAATTGATTTCGCATTTTGAATTCGTAACATTATTTAATTCCTGAATTTACATTTTAACTTTTAAGCTATCTTTATCGAAGGCTCTTTCGCAATAATGACACGTTAATTTCACATGTTTACCTTGCTCATCAATATAAAATATACTATCGATATTTTTATCTTGTGAAACACAAACTAAATTAGGGCATAAAAACACTTCTGCAACTTGTTCAGGTAAGTGTGTTTTAATTTTTTGGGTAACATTAAAATCTTTTACAATATTAATGGTGGCATCCGGTGCAAAAATCATGACTTCATTGGCTTGATTGGGGGTTAATTCCACACCTTCAATTTTAATTAAATCTTTACGTCCTAAACGCTTGCTAGGTAAATTCATCCCCAGAGTAATTTGATATTCATTTTTTATTAAACCTAAAAAATGAAGAATACGTAACGCATTACCACATTGAATATGATCAATGACAGTACCATTGTTAATAGCAGAAACCGAAAGTGTTTTATTCATGCCAATTCTCCAACTTTAATATTAACATATTCATTAAGTACTAATGTAAGCAATGCTTGTCTCACATAAACAGCATTGGCTGCTTGCTGGAAATAATAGGCATGTCCAAGTTTATCTACGTCAACATCAATCTCATTGACTCTAGGTAATGGGTGTAACACTTTTAAATTAGCTTTGGCACGTTTTAAATGATTTGCTGTTAAAATATAAGCGTTTTTAATTAATGGATATTCTGCTTTACTAAAACGTTCTTGTTGTATGCGTGTCATATATAATATATCAACTTTGGGAATCACTTCTTCTAAAGTTTGATGAAATGAATAACGAATTCCACGTTTTTTTAATCGGTCACAAATCGATTCTGGTAACGTAAGACTTTCAGGAGAAACCAGATACAATCTAATATCAAATAATTCACAAGCCTGTGTCAAAGAGTGAATAGTGCGACCATACTTTAAATCACCAACAAGTGCTATGGATAAACCATCAATCTTGCCTTGTGATTCTTGCATGCTAAATAAATCGAGTAGTGTTTGCGTAGGATGTTGATTAGCTCCATCACCTGCATTCACAATAGGTTTATCAGAGATCTCTGCAGCAAAGCGTGCGGCTCCTTCTCTGGGATGACGCATGACAATGGCATCACAATACGTTGAAACCACTCTAATTGTATCTTCCAGCGTCTCACCTTTTTTGACGGACAATGCTTCATCACTGGAAAAACCAATCACTTGACCGCCTAATCTGAATGTAGCTGACTCAAAAGATAACCTTGTGCGGGTTGAATTTTCAAAAAAACAATGGGCGACTATTTTATTTTGTAATGTTTTTAAGATTGGATTTTGTTTTATATTTTTTGCTAAATCGAGCACTTGCTGAATACTGTCAAGTGATAATTCTCGGATCGATAAGATATCCTTTTGATATAACAAGCTTTTCATGGCTGAGCCTCTGTTTGGGGTCGTATATTATATACATTTTTTAACGGGTATTACAGAGGTTGAGGGACTTGGCAGCAATTCCCGCTAACCGACGTCCCGCGACTTGTTCGCGGGATCCAGAATTAACAATCAACGAGGTTCTTATCCCTGGATCCCGCGAACAAGTCGCGGGACGTCGGTTAGCGGGAATTGCTGGGGACTTGGGGTATAACTATCAATTGCCTTTTGCAAATATTCCTTCGCAAGGTCTTTAAATTTATTGGCTACTTCGATGCCGCCATGGCCATCAATAATGCAAAAGAAAGGGGCTTTATCACGGTCTTGATTGGGAACGGAAGTGATGTTAACCACTATAGTTGTCATATTATCATGGCTTTGATTATTAAAAGCAGTTTCTATAATAGTTTGTGCAGCTTGTTTATAATCAGATTTTTCTAAAATATCTTGAATTTTACTGGCACTCACATGCAAAGCAGGGGACATAACAGGTTCTTGCGTAAAACTATTTTTAGTACGGTCTCTGATTCCATCACAAGATAAAATTAAATAGGCAGATGTTTCTTTTTCAATGGCTTTTACTGTGACACTCGGAGTAGAAATCACATTGGCATATGGATTACTTTTAACACAAAAACCACCTATTATCCTGGAAACATCCAACCCCCTTCCAGGTGCGTAATGAATATAACCATTAATAATTTTTGAAAAAGATTCATTATCTGTCCGTGTCAAAAGTCGATCTCGCTCATTATTGGGTTGATGGTCCCAGGTTAAATGTTCTATTTTATTTTTTTGTGACAAATATACTCGAACATTACCGACCCAAAACGTATAAATTTTTTCTTGATAAAGTAAAGATAGCGCATATACAGCACCTGATTTTTCATTTTCAAATTGTTCGGCCAATGTTAATAATGTTTGTCCTAATAGAACTGGAATTTCTTGAGATGGATTTTGCAATTTGTTTAAACCAGAAATCACCTCTACGATGGCTATATCTTCCTGTACATTGCATCGTCCCTGAGATGTTGCAACAACTGCTGATACATTATTAATGGGTTTGGCTTCAACAACCATTATTTTTAGATTTTCTATTTTATGATTGTTCTTTGTATTTGTTTTTATAACTTTTTCATTGTTTTTTTCTTCTTCAATTTGCTGTTCTCTAGCTCGATGCAGATTTTGTTTCATCACAGGCTCTGATAATTCTACTTCTAACTGCTTTCGGGGTAACATTTTAGCTTCTTGGTTTGCAACAACTAATGCATTAACTTCTGCTGAAACTTTATTTATTCTTTTCAATTCATCAAAGCTTATAAAGCCATAAGCAAATTTATTAAAAAAATCTCCACAAGAACAAGTTGTTATCGCACTTCTAATGGGTGTAAACCAGCTTGTATATCTTTCTCTAAGATAAGGACTATCAATTTTTTCAATTAGCATGGAAATTTGCTGAAGTTTTTCTTTTAAAAAATTAAATTTACGTTTACATCCTTCCGTTAACTTAATTTCCTTTTCATTATTTGCGGCCTTCAATTCTAGCAACGTCGCGGGCATTTTTTTCCCCGTTTCCATATGATTAACCAAGGAATCTAGCAGTTGCCCAAAGCACTCTAAAAATAATATTTCTTCCGCTTTTATTTTTTCAAATCCAGATTTTTTCCATGCTCTATCTTTTAATAATAATAATTCTTTTTTTCCTGCCTGTTGTTTATCGACATGACTACTCAATAATTTTTCAACAGCAGCATAAAAATTGATAGTGGCTTTGGTTCTATCTAACCGTGAATACTTGGTTTGTATGTCTTTATCATCAACAGATGCGCTTGAAAAAAATCCTTGCTTAGGGCTTATCGTTTTTTGTGCCAATACAGAAAGTATTAATTGTTTTAAAATAACAGGATTATTGGTTAATTGCTTTTGTTGAAATTCTTTCTTTAACTCCGCAGACGGTTTTTTTTCATCTTTATAGATCGCTATATAGTTTGCAATATTTTTGATGCCATCTGGCAGGCTTTTTCCCCAGGATTTGGATGCCCAATAAGTATCAGTGCCTTTTACAACGTCTTCAATTAATTCAATCCACTCATTACTAGTCAATGCATTAGGTGTGTCGAATTTAATTTCTTCTAGTTTATCAAGCATCCTTTGCATGTTGTACTCCAGATTTTATATCACCTACGTTTAAATTGAATGGATGAGTGGTCAACTTCAGGATTATAAATATTTTTATTTTTTTCTAAAATCCAAAAATTAACTTCTCGAGGGATTTTATTTAAATCTTCAATATCATCATTACAAATCCTTGAAGAGGTATTGTTTTCGCCACTACAAGAATAATAAAGACTAGTAAAACGAGAGAACCATTGTTCGCATTGGCTTTTGAATTCGGATTCTTTTACTAAATCATTTATTTGGGTTTTAATAAATTGAATTTCAGGCCTTAATAATTGAAATTTTGCTTTGCATTCGTCACTCAACTTGGTTTCTTTGGCTTGCATTTTCGGTAATGCAAGCAAGGGATCCATTTGACTGGGCTGACAACTTGTAACCACATGTTCTTTAAAACTCAATAACATTCTAGAAAAATTATCTAATAATGATTGTTCTTCCTTTTTGAGAGCAGGTGATTCTATTTTTTTAACAATCATTTCTCTTAATTCTTTTAATGCTTTTATAGCATGTTGTTCTTTATCAGGATCTCCGCTAAACAATTGTTCTGTGCTCGAATAAAGAGCCGCTGTTGTTTTATCTCGTCCACTTAAGTAATTATCATGCGTTCCCTGAGGGTCTTCTACGAGCAACCCATAAGCCGGTTCACGATCAAAAAGCCCTGATTTTTTTGTTTTTCTATGCAATACATTCCAAATATTTCTTTTAAGAGAATCTATATCATCTGTTAAAATTTTATTGCCAAATTGAGCCTTCATGTCTGAAGCTGCTAACTTGCGGCCTTTAAATACGAGTATGCATTCCGCCAAATCCTTGACCCCGCTAGGGACATTTTTTTTCCAAGTCTGGTCTTTCCAAAATATGTCGGCAGGACTCAGCACCACTTCTGACAGGAGTTGTATCCGTTGATCATCTGTTATCATGTGATGACGGTCATGAGCTTGTTTTTGATCCTGCTTTCTTTGCATACCCTACTCCTGTTTTTATAAAAGTTAAATATTCTCTGTAGAGTGGATTAGCGCGCTTTTTGCGCGTAATCCACCTTTTTCCCAGCAAATTTTGGTGGATTACGCGCAAAAAGCGCGCTAATCCACCCTACATCAATAAAAGTTTTGTAAAAACCAGATTTGTAACAGGTTTTGAAGAATTTGTCATGATTTGAAATTTTTTAATTGATCACATATGGCGCATAAAGGTACAATTGCCTGATTTTAAATTAACTAACGGGGATAGCTATGCAGCCATTAATCCAGGCGCTCTACCAAATCGGCTCTGTTAAATTTGGTGAATTTGTTTTAAAAAGTGGGAAAACTTCAAAAATCTATTTAGATTTACGACAAATCGTCTCCCATCCAAAAGTCTTATCCATGGTATCAGAAGCCATTTGGAACAAGGTATCTTCTCTCTCTTTTGACATGATTTGCGGCGTGCCCTATACAGCTTTACCCATTGCTACCTGCATTTCACTGCAACAAAATATTCCCATGATCATGCGCCGCAAAGAGAAGAAAGATTATGGCACCAAGCAACTCATTGAAGGCGCATACAAGCCTGATCAAACCTGTTTAATAGTTGAAGATGTTATTACCAGTGGCATGAGTATTCTGGAAACTGTTAATGATGTGCGCGAAAATAGCCTTCAAGTTAAAGATGCCGTGGTTTTAATTAATCGTGAACAAGGTGGACAAGCTAACCTGGAAAAACAAAATATTCACTTACATGCCGCTTTAACATTAAAACAAATTTTAGAACACCTCTCACAATCTGATTTATTAACCGAACGTGAAGTTATTATTGTGAAATCATTATTGGAAGAAACTGTCTAATGAAATTATCGTACGCTGATCGAGCTAAACACTGCAAAAATCCATTGGCCAAACATTTATTTCAATTAATTGAAAATAAAAAAACAAATCTTGCTTTATCTGCCGATGTGACAAATTGTGATAAATTGTTGTCGTTAGCTAATACGATTGGCCCCGAAATTTCTGTATTAAAAACACATATTGATATATTAGATGATTTCACCCCCAGTTTTATTAATGAATTACAAAAATTAGCAGAGAAACATCAATTTTTAATTTTTGAAGATCGTAAATTTGCTGATATTGGAAATACTGTTAAACATCAGTATGCGGGTGGTATTTATCAAATTGCAGAATGGGCTCATATTGTAAATGCTCATACACTACCAGGCTCAGGTGTCATACAAGGATTAGCTGAAGCAGGCAAAGATAAACAACGCGGATTATTATTGCTTGCACAAATGAGCTCGGCTAACAATTTACTGACACCCGATTATTCTAAAAAAACACTAGAAATGGCCCGTGAATTTGATGAATTCGTCATTGGTTTTATTGCGCAAACTAAATTATCTGATGAACCACACTGGATTTATATGACACCTGGCGTACAGTTATCTGAAAACAAAGATAACTTAGGCCAACAATACATAACGCCACAAAAAGCTATTTTAGAAAATGGCAGCGATATCATCATTGTGGGTCGCGGCATTATTGCAGCAAAAGATCCTGTGAGCGAAGCGCAAAAATATCGGAAAATTGCGTGGGATACGTATCTGCAATCGTTGACGTAACGAATCTTACAAGTCAAAGCAGGAACAAACGACTGAAGTAGTTTGTTCCTGCTTTGACTTGATTATTCATTATTTTTCATTTGATCGATACGCGATACAATCAGTTTCAATCGTTTAACTTCATCCGGAGAAAATTCTTTATAAAATTCTGTTCCGACATTTAAACACAGATAAACTTCATCACTGATACCAGCAATAACATCACGACCAGAAATTTCTACGGAATTAATTTGCTCTACTTGATCGCCTGCCCAATTCGTTAAGCGTTCTAGCGTATCAAAGATTAATAAAAAATATTTATCCTCGATTTTGGCGAATAATGGCTTAAAAGGTTCATCATTGCCAGTTTGAGGTTGTTCTTTTTCTACGGGTAAAAATAAAGATGTTTTTAATAAGGTAAGATACACTTTATTCACATCATCTTGTTTGCCTTCACTCGCAAATGCGTTTGCAATTACTTGATCTAATTCTGTCATAAGATTCTCTGATTTTTTAACATAAAACAGCAGTTGTACGTGTGTGCTGAGTGTAATGTAACGTCCATAATCCCGTCTTAATTTTCGCAAATTATAAATAGATCATTTTATGCCCCATCCAAGAAAACAACATATTTATCTATAATGCGAAGCATATTGATCTAATAGAGCGCGTATAAGCTGCTGATATGAAACATGCTCTTTATCAGCAATTTCTTTGAAAAAATCAACGCTGTCTTGACTTAAAGTAATAG
>Ga0207039_1177_pt1 | contig 12918 bp, 18 predicted proteins | sample Alteio_BWMinCont_74_FD_153264 | JGI IMG/M metagenome (GOLD analysis project Ga0207039, IMG submission 153264) | Enriched cells from forest soil in Barre Woods Harvard Forest LTER site, Petersham, Massachusetts, United States -... | ecosystem: Environmental > Terrestrial > Soil > Temperate forest >... | reverse complement strand
ATACCGCGCACCGAACAGGTTGTCATGGTGCAAGTGACGACCCGGCCGCGAAGCGGGTTTGAAAAACAGAATTTCTACGAATTGCTGTGCCAGGAATTACTTCAGCGCTGTGGGATCAAGGCGTCGGACGTCGTTGTTTCAATTACGCAGAATGCTGATGAAGACTGGTCTTTCGGCTACGGCCGAGCCCAGTTCATTAGCGGAGAACTTTGACTCCGGGAGATGGCCTTCACATCAAGTGCTTTCGAGGCCACCGGGGTGACGAGTATGAGCACAAGAAGAACTTTCTGAATCTCGCCAAAGGGTCGGCTCTGACCGCAGCTGCCATGTTGCCGGGAGGTGCATTAGCACAGCGCCATGCAAACGATCGCAGAAGCGGAAGGCTCAAGTCTGACGCTCCAATCCAACCCCCGGGTATTTCAATGGTTGTCGGGGTTAGCAATTTCGCCCAAACCGATTCTTCTGGCTAGGGAGCAACTCCAAAGAGATACCGATAGCCTCCTCCGCCATCCCGTGTTCAAGAGAAGGGAAGACCAGCAGGTGGGATCCAGGCATGGTCGATTTCCGCAAGAATCAGCCTGCGGGCCAACTGGAGAAGTATTCCCAGGTCACCAGTGACATCGACGCCATCCACTTCGTCAGGCACGCAGCGCCTATCCCTCTGCTGCTTCAATTCACTCACTACGAGCAGTACTTCGACAAGACATCAATACACCAGTATGAAGCCGCCGCGAGCGACCCAAAGAAGGTCCTGTACTATGACACCGGTCATGATCTGAACGACCCGCAAGCCTTGGAAGACCGGTACGATTGGCTTGTAAAGCACATCAACATACGCAGTGCGCCGGTCTTTTTCGAATGCGGCGCAGTAATAAGGAGAGCGGGTCGCCACCGCGCGTAAGGAAACTTGACCGTGCCGCACCATCCGCCTACCATCTGCCAGAGACAGGCGAAACGCACTAAACTAACTTCGTCTCAGACTTGTCCGTTGTAGCGAGAGCTCCCATGCGTGGCATTTCCATGGAGCCGGCCGAACGACTCCGCCGTGCAATGTTTCCCGCGAAGGGTAAGCAGTTCGGCTGGCGCGTGGCTTCCGTCACCGTAAGCCTCGTCTCGGTCGCCCTCATCGCGCTGACACTTGGGTACCGGCTGCGCGGAGCTGAACTGCCGTCCGTACTGCTCCTGGGCCTGCTCGCGGCCTTCGCAACCGTTGTGCTGCTGCTGTCCAAGTTCCTGTTTTGGGCGCAAAAAGAAGAGGGTCAGATCAAGGGCGCCCTCAACACGAGCGAGCGCGAATTCCAATCGGTCTTCGAAAATGCGTTGGATGCCATTCTGATCCTTGATGACCAGGCGAACTGTCGTGAGGCCAATCCCGCAGCCGAGCGACTCTTCGGGACTGGTCGCCCGCAACTGATCGGCGAACCCATTGACCGATTTTATAAGAATTCTGACCAATTCCAGGAAGGCTGGCAACAACTCCTCGCCCAGAAGTTCCAGCAGAGCGACGCCGAACTCGTGAAGAATGACCAGTCGTCAGTTTTCGTGGAGTTCACGGCCAAGGCGGATTGCTTGCCCGGCCAGCACGTCATGATTCTCCGCGACGTCACGGAACGCCGGCGGGCGCAGATGTCGCTCCTCGAAAGCGAAGAACGCTTTCAACAGATGGCCAGGAACATTCAGGAAATCTTCTGGATGATCGACGCCGATAGCAAGCAGGCCCTCTTCGTGAACCCGGCCTACGAGACGATCACCGGCCGCTCCTGTGAATCATTGCGAGATAATCCCTCTTCTTACGAAGAGTTAATCCATCCCGAAGACCGTGTTCATGTGCTCACCAAACTTGACGAAGCAACACGGAACGGACAGTTCAATGAGAGATTCCGGATCGTTCGACCCCAAGGCGATATTCGCTGGGTATGGGCTCGCGGGTTTCCCGTGCGGGATGCCGGGGGCAAGATCCGCCGGCTGGTCGGAACTGCCCTCGAGATCACCGCTCAGAAAGAAGCGGAAGAGCAAGTTGCAGCCAACCTGGCTCTGGCGAAATCAGCATGGGCGGAAGCCGAGGCTTTGCGCAAAGCGACTCTTTCGCTGACCGAAGACCTGCGGATGGATTTCGTGATGGATGCACTGCTGAGATCCCTCGAAGAACTGGTTCCATACAATTGTGCACGGGTACTGGTTACAGAAGGTGGCCCGCATGTGCTCGCTCTTGGGGAAAGGTCTTGCCCGGAGACTCCAAAGCAATCCCCCAGGGCCCCGCTCACAATCGTTGCCGACGAATCAACTTTCCTTCACCGCGTCCTGACAGAACAAAAGAGCGTTCTGATTGGAGATACAAAGAACCAAGAAGGATGGCAGAACTTTAAAGGACATAAACACTTCCGTTCCTGGTTGTCGGTGCCCTTGGTTTCCACTGGCGATTATCTGGGGTTGCTTTCCATCGGTCACCGTGATCCTAACCGTTTTACCGAAGACCATCTCCGGCGCGCCCGACTGCTGGCAATTCCGGCAGCGGCCGCAATTCAAAATGCCAGGCTTTACGAAACCGCGCGTATCTACGGGGAGACGCTTGAAAAGCGCCTGGCCGATCTCAAACAAGCTGAAGCTGCCTTAGTCCAGTCGGAAGACAGCCGCAGGTCTTCAGAGGAGAAGTTCCAGAGAGTGTTTCAGTCGAGTCCGATTTCGTTTTCCATCACGACCGTGAAGGAAGGGAAATTCATTGATGTAAACGCCGCCTTCGAACGAAGATATGGCTACTCTCGCGCCGAGGTGCTTGGACGTACCGTCCATGAGTTACGGATCTGGGAGTACCCGGCGGATCGAGAGTTCATGATCGCCCAGCTCTATAAAGGTGGACCCGTTCGAAACATCATGACTCGCCTTCGCATGAAATCAGGGGAGATCAGGGTCACCGCGTATTCCGCGGATCGAATTCAGTTTGAAGGCCAATCCTGCATCCTCGCGGTTTCAGAAGATCTGCTCCAGCTCGATCCGCAGAAAAGCAATTGAATCCTTCGAGAGTAACTCGCCAAGAAAACTAAAGATTATTAAGACCAGCGAAGCCCTGCTACCCTGCACGGTTTTTCGGGCAATGCGACTCTCTTCAAACCTGATGCGCGCATCCTAAGTTCCCTGTTTTGAGCTCCTGCCCGGAATCCCGACCACCGGGAAGAAAACTAATCGATCAACCAGAGAAACGCGTCAGGATAGCACTCACCTTCGCATTCCTGAGGATGGTTTTTCTGTATGTCGGGGGTCGTCCAGAGCATTCGGAATCAACCGGCAATTAACCCTCGTTTGTTGCCAGCCATCGACCAGTTGCTGATCGCCGGGATCAAGCTCGGGCCCCGCAAGAAGCACGACGCGATCAACAAGATCCTGCAACTGGTGCCCGAATGGAAGCGAGGAGACTGTTGGCGACGTATCCGGCAGCTGCGAAGGACTTCCGCGTTGGCAACTCCTAACGCGATTCAGGGCTCAGAGCACCCGGGAAATAACGGCTCCAGTCATCGACCGTTTCCCCGGCCTTGGCGTCCAGAAGATGACGACAAGCTTTTGGATTGGGCCGGCTACGAACCAGTGTCTAAGATTGCCCAGCGCCTTGGCCGTTCCGTCCGTGCTGTGCGCTTCAGGCTGGGAGCGCTCGGCATGAGCGCAAGAGTCAAGGACGGGTGGTCGCAGCGCGGTTTGCGAAAACTCCTGCGCGTGAGCCGCGCGAGACTTCGATACCTTATCGGCAGCGGTATGCTGCGAGTTCGCGACCCGCGCATTACAGCGTCTTCGTTGGCGGTCTTTTGCGAGAGGAATATTCAGGTAATCGACACCTGCGCCGTCCACATGCCGAAACATGTCGTTGGCGAGGAAGAGGCATACTCTTGGAAGCGAGCGGCCAAACTCTTGGCCAGTACGGTGGAAAACATGCAGAACCTGATTTCGACAGGCCAAGTGAAACTGATGGACACGTTTGTAACTGACAGATCTTTTGAGGATTTCTGCCGGAAGCACGGAAACGAAATCAACATGACACTGATCGATCCGGCGACGAAAAAATGGCTGATGAGCGAGTATGGGGTTGCAGAAACCGCCGCCAGCAAAATCCTTCCTCGATCGCAAAAGCACGCGCTCGTAATCAGGGAGTGCAGATGCGGAAGAAAAATAGCCGGCAACGTCTATTTCAGACATGTGACACATTGTCGTCTTCTGCAAGCGCAGTCAATGCGTACGGCCGTTTGAAAATCCAATATCTATGCTGGCGCACCGTAACTTCAGGATTGCCGACCAAACCGCCCGCCATCCAGTCTCGTCTCACAAGGCGTTTATGGTGTATTAGCCATCGTGACCTCAGGGTTGCGTTTCGCTGCTGGCCCGCGATCGGCTGATTGAGCGTAGAATGGCGAACCACACTGAGAGGAATCGTGAATGCGCTCCACTGCGATCAAGTTCAAGGATTTCGAGCCACAGCCGGTTTCTTATCAACTTCTTTGCCAGGGAAGCCCGGTAAGGCTCGAACGGATTCCCATGGAATTTTGCTCTTGTTCCTCGCATCGCGCCCACGCGAACTGGTGACGCGCGCAGAAATCATTGAAAAGTTGTTGGGTAAAGACGCTTTCTTGGATACAGAAAACGGCATCAATACGGCGATTCGAAAAGTGCGACTTGCACTTCGGGACGATCCCGAGGAGCCGCGCTTTGTCCTGACGGTCGCTGGCAGTGGATACCGCTTCATCGCTCCAATCAATGACTAGAACGAAGATTGGTTTTCACCAAAGAAGGAAGCGTCTTCACTGATTGAAGGAGGGTGATGGCGATGTTGACGACGATGCGTTTGTCGGTAGCCGAGGCTCTACCGACGTAAGCCTCGAATTCTGGGTGAGAAATGAGCCTCAAGGCACTTCGGACAGGGGCACTGGAAGGCCCTGTCGTCGGGGAAAACAATGTGGCTGCAGTTCTCACAGATCTGGCGTCCATTCTCCAAAACTTTCATGGACCTGAAATCAGTCCTCGAAACGCAATAAGGGCATCGGGGCACCTTGTTCTTCTGGTCTGGAAGCATCAGTCAGTTTTTCCGTCTGAGCTATGGACGGCGTGTGGGTTAGGCCCGCTGGCAACCTTGAGAACGTAGCATTCCTCATGTATGGCTTGCCCGAATTCATCCGCTTTGGAATTGTCGAGCGCGACCGACCTATGGCAGATTGAGCAATTTATTTCAGGCTTCGTGAGTTGCATTGTTAGTCCCGCTTTCCGTTTTTCCCAAGCGAAGCCGAGCGATGTGGCGTTAACTTGCTCGGTGAAGTCCTTGTGACCGCGCTGTCGTTTCCGGCAACGTCGTCATGAGACACTTCGACAATCTTTTTCACTACCTCTACTGGAATCTGCTCGAAATGTGTTTTTGACTCCTGCATTACGATTGCTCCATTTTGCTGGTCCAAACAGTAGCAGGTTGGAAGTCTTACGGGTCACATTGTTAGGCCGACGGATTGCGCTTTAGCTGCGCTAAAACACGTGAAATAACCCTGCTTCGGCGGAATCGCCTTTCACCCTAGCGGGTCTGAACCGTTTAATGGGGCTGCAATTATTTTACTTGCACGACTCGCAATTGTGGGATTACGATTACGTGACGTTAGGTTAACGCTTAATTGAAGGAGCTTATCGATGAGCTCTCCGTCTCAGAAATCGCCAATGAATTTCCGCACGATGGCGCAGATCGATGTCCCGCAAGGTCGCAATGGAAAGCACAAAGCGATCGTTACAAGAATCCTCTCTGACCTCGATCAGCTAAAAGAGGGCGTTGCACTCAAGGTGCCGTTGGCTGAACTGGCCGATGGCAAGGAAAAGGTTCGCGCCGCTTTGAATCGCGCAACGCATAAGGGTAGCCGCAATGTTGCCACTGCCACTGATGCGAATTACTTATACGTGTGGAACCAAAACTAGTAGCAGCCATCACCGCCAGTGGCTTGGTGTCAGCGGGTTTTCTGCACATGCCAAGGAAGCGGCGTGAGGTCAATCGTCGAAATAAGGTGATTACACGTTTTGACCGCCTTGCACTTGTGTCGCTGGAAGAGGACAGTGATTTCCCATTCTGCTTGGTCGGGTCGTCGAATATGAGACCTGAATCGTTTGTTGCACGCCTCGCAAACTCCCACTGTCAGTGTCGACCCAGGCTTTTCGATGTAAAAACCTTTCGTGGTCATGGCTCGCTCCCGTAATTACGACGATTCGCATTTGTAAAATTAGACCCGTCTTAGTCGGCGGATGTAGGGAGACAAATTAACGTCTATACATTTCGGGCAGGGACATCTGAAGGCCGTATCGTTTGGAAAAACAATGTGGCCGCAGTTTTTGCAAATCAAGCGCCCGTTGGAAAGAATAGTCATTGCAAGAAATGTCTGGTCCACAACACAATAAGGACAACGAGGTTCCTTGGGTGCCTTTCTCCCCACGCATTCCTCCTGCGGCCCCTTTTACGGGCGAAACTATAATGTTTTGCCACCGCATTTTCTGTTCGATGTCGAACACGAAAACCGATGGATGTTCTGCTACTGTGGGTCTTGTCTGGGAACGATCTGACAGGCAATTGCCGTTAAACTCGACACCACAGGAGAGACTGCATGAGAACAATAGTGCTGGTGATCTTGATTCTGTTACTGCTCGGCGCTCTTCCGACTTGGCCGTACAGCGCGGGGTGGGGTTATTACCCGAGCGGAGGCTTGGGTTTGGTGTTGCTGATCGTCGTGATATTGGCGCTAATGGGTCGTCTCTAGTGACTGTGAGGTCCGTAGGCCATAAGACATCGGCCTTAGAACCCCGTCAAGTTGACGCCAATTGACTCAGAGAATAGGCGTTCAACACTTTTCAGATCGCAGTCTCACACGCGCGGAGCATGACTTAGAAATAATGCATCAAGCCGCGCCACTGGAATGATCAATTTTGAACAGATGGTCCTAATAGTGCGTTGCTAGGTTTTGTTCTTGGCTAGCTGGCTTCGCGGTCGAATGAATCTCAGGCACGTTCCTCTCTCCGCATAGAGTATCGAGCAACCATCTTCCTCAATCTTTCGCTGTGTTCGTGTAGCGCCTTCCGTAGCTCCTGGAGAATCTCGTCAAGTTCGGGAGAGGGGGCAGTTGCCGACTGCTTTGGCACACAATTCCTCAATTCGATCATCCATTCCATCATCTCTTACGGTGGGAAGCCTTTCGCTGGGAGCGTAAAGGGAACGGGTCGCAGAAGATTCCCTAGGGTTCGACACAGGACATACCTTAGCACGGCAAGAGGTTAGATTGGAGTGGAATCTCCGCGCACTAGTGAGGGTCATCGGCTCTCGGGGAAAGACGATGACCTTCATTTTGTTCAGCTTGCTTCTCAGTCGGAGAGTAAGGCTTGAGCGTGGGGGACCAGTTCCACAGCGTGGTCCTTAACAACCGCTTGTATGCCAGCCGCGAAAGCGACCCGTTCAATTTCGTTTCCTTCATTGTATATGTTAACTGCTGTCGTTACGGGAGCGCAGGTGTATTGGCTACTGGCATGGGAATCTGGGGAGCGTCTAGCAGCCCTCTGCGTATGTATTGTCGCGCCTCAGTTGGAAATGGAGAAGGCGTTCGTCCGTTAAGATGACGGAGCGAACGTATGAGGAAGGAACGGAAGCATTTCACTCCAGAAGAAAAAGTAGCCATCTTGAGGCGGCATCTTGTGGACAAAAAACCCGTCTCGGAGCTGTGTGAAGAACTAGGCCTGCGGCCAACAGTGTTCTACCGCTGGCAGAAGGAACTGTTCGAGAACGGAGCCGCCGCTTTTCAATCTCAAGAGCGTCCCCAGCGCCAAGTTGAGGAGAAGCAGAAACGGATCGAGTTCTTGGAGAAGAAGATGCAGACCAAGGACGAGGTCCTGGCTGAGCTGATGGCTGAGCACATCGCGCTAAAAAAAGTCTTGGGGAACTCTAACCGGCAACTGGGTGCCGCACGATGTGCGGGATCTAGTAGTGGATTTCGTCCGACGCTGGTCGGAGAAGGCCGAGATCGGCGTCGGACGGTTCATCCCGTGGCTGGGTGTGACCGCCAGCAAGTTCTATGACTGGCGGCAGTGCTACGGGTGCGTGAACGAGCACAACGGTTGGGTTCCGCGTGATTTCTGGTTCGAGCCGTGGGAGAAAGAAGCGATCATTGAGTTCCATCTGAAGAACCCGCTGGAAGGTTATCGGCGGCTGACGTTCATGATGCTCGACGCTGACGTTGTGGCGGTTAGTTCGGCGAGTGTTTGGCGAGTGTTGAAGCAAGCTGGATTATTATCCCAGTGGAAGAGCAAACCATCGCGCAAGGGAACCGGTTTCGAGCAGCCGCTGCGGCCGCACCAGCACTGGCATATCGACGTTTCCTACATCAACCTGTGCGGCACCTTCTATTACTTGTGCAGCATTCTGGATGGGTTCAGCCGTTTCCTCGTGCATTGGGATCTCCGGGAGTCCATGAGAGAAGCCGACATCGAAGTGATTCTGCAGCGAACCCAGGAGAAGTACACGGAAGCGAAGCCGCGAATCATCTCCGACAACGGCCCGCAGTTCATCGCTCGCGATTTCAAGGAGTTCATTCGCATCTCGGGCATGACGCACATCCGAACCTCGCCCTATTATCCCCAATCGAACGGAAAGCTGGAGCGCTGGCACAAATCGCTGAAAAGCGAATGCATTCGACCGGGAACGCCGCTGTCACTGGAAGACGCGAAACGCCTGATCCAACAGTATGTGGATCGCTATAACAACGTGCGATTGCACAGCGCGATTGGCTACGTGACACCGAACGACATGCTCGCGGGCCGACAGGCAAAGATCCATGCTGAGCGCGACCGCAAACTGGAAGCCGCCAGACTGCTACGTAAGAGTCGCCGCCAGCAAGCTGCGTGAAGAACGAAGCGGCTAGCTGCCGGGATGTCGCTAGCATAATTGGTGGAGCAGCAGCTGCTGCAGCGAGCGGCCAGTAAGAACTTGCGGATGACTTCTCTGGCCACAGAAGCATAAGATTTTGGCGTTTACTTCATAAAACAAGGAGCGTCTGATGGTCGTCTCAACGGCCCAGCAACAACCGCCCACCGTCACTTCTGTCCTCAACATGCTCTATGGTGTTGTCGAGCAGGAAGTCGTTTCCGCTGCTGAAGCTATGCCCGAAGACAAGTATTCCTTCGCGCCCACCAATGGCGAGTTTAAAGGCGTACGCACTTTCGCTGAACAGGTGAAACACATCGGCTTCGCGAATCACCTTTATTTCGGCCCGCTCATGGGCGAGACGATCGACGCTAACTCCATCGAAGAAAATGCCAGCGGCCCCGCGGCGCTGAAAACCAAGGCCGAAATTGTCCAGTATCTTAAAGATTCCTTCGCGCTCGGCCATCGGGCCATTTCCCGGGTCACCTCCGAAAACGAGGTCACGCCACTGCCCAAGCCCGTATCCCCATTCCTCTCAACGCGTCTCGCAATCGCCATTGTCGGCGCCTTCCATCCGAAGGATCACTACGGTCAGATGGTCGAGTACCTGCGGATGAACGGTATCGTCCCGCCCGCAAGCCGAGCAAACTGGAAGTTGAGAACCGCGGAGCTAAAATGAACTGCCGGGTGAAACGGAGGCAGGCTCTGCAGGGATGCAACCATGCTGAGGGATAACCTAGCGGGCTCATCGAGCCGATGTTTAGCAGCGCGGGAGCCAATCCTCTCGCGCTGCACACTGACAACCAGAAAAGTCATCGGACGATAGACCCCTATGCCTTGAAAATCCCCGCCCCGCCGGGGCGGACTCTACACTAACGGAGAACGTCGCTTCTCCATTTCAGGCTGAGCCACCACAGTACCTATTTGCATGTCTCTTGCGCTACTCGTTGCCGGAGTCCTATGAGATCCGCCGCCCAAAAAGAGGGATGGACGGGCTAGAGAGGAGAGGAATGTTCCCGATGACTTGTCTAGCCAGTATTGAATGTTACAACCAAGTACAAGTCGAACAGGCAGTAGCTGAAGTCTGGTCGATTTCAACTTGTCATCATGCCTGTGTGCAGCGCATATCGAACGTAGTCTGCCCGCGTATGCAGGCCTAATTTGTCCTCGGTACGGTACCGGTATGTCGCGATTGATTTTGGACTTATGTTTAGGTGAGAAGCGATTTCCTTCGTAGTGTGACCGTGCGCAAACATCCTCAGAACTTGTTCTTCACGTCGGCTGAGCTGTTTAGTGCCACCAGACTCTCGAAGGACAAGGAATTCAAAGAGTTCATCACTTAAACTTGGGTCGATGAATCTGCGACCGCCGGACGCGGCACAGATAGCATCAAACAGCTTTTGAGGAGTAGATCGTAGAAACACGTATCCGAGCGCTCCAGCCCCCAGGAGCAAGCCAAGTCCTACATCATCGATTTCACGACCAAGAACAATTATTTTGGTATCAGGAACCGCTTTGCGAATAAACTCGACCAGCCGCGCACAGCTTGGCCGAGTCGCTTCCGCAAACACGATGATAACGTCGGGTTTCAGTACGGTCGCTTGCTGAACGGCATCTTCGCTACCGGCAACTCCCTTAATCTCAAATCTTGCCTCTTCTGCTAAAAGGCTTTGTAAGCTGAGGCGAGGGATTGACTCGTCGCCGATTACCAGGAGTGTAATGACTTCCGTCGAGAAAACCTTTTTTCGCGTCATGCAGTACTTTCATTGCTAGCAATTGATGGACCAACACGAGGCGGCATAACGAGTTGCAAAGCGGGCTGGGAAAGGTGCGATGGACCGGAAATCTGCCGACATGTCGGCACAAGCCCAACAATTCGGCACTTTGTTTGTCCCGAACGGCCTCCAACTTGTTGCATCGGAATGATGCGAGTCATGGCGCTATAGTTGCGACGAGAGGGGAGCATGGGGCAGATTCCCAAGTACGAAATAATTGGGGAAGTGGAAGATCTTCTGAGCGAATTGCGAGCAATAAGGTACTGGGACACCGAATTTTGCCGACAGAGCTCTCCAGATTTGTCTGACTCAGCCGCGTTTGTATCCCGGCAGAAAAGACGCCGCGAGATCATTCGTAAGTTGTTAACCGTTTCTGAGGGTACGGCATGAAAGATAGTCAAAATGAAGGCTGTTTGGGGGTTGATTTCCACAAGCACTGTGTTCATTCGTCACAGACAGCAGTCGTTAGCAGTGAGATAAACGTTCCAAGGTAGGCGGCATCGAGGATGAGAGGCTACTCCTTTGAGATGGCTTCTCCCCGCCGAACCTGTAAAGGTGGGCAGGCAACGTAGACTGAGGGTCGCAGCGTCCTTCAGGGTCGCCTGCGTTCCTGCCCTTCGTTCTCCGATGCCTATTCGATCTCCGAAACAACCCCCACTTTGCTCTGCGATATAACGTTCATTTTCTCTCACGGAAGAGCCTCCAAATCGGAGGCCGCACGTCACTGACGCTCCAAGATAGTCTTAACAGCCTCAACAAAATTGGAAAAGCTCTTCACCGACAAACGCTTTCAGCCAATCATTATCTCTGCTAATCCGAAATGGTCCTGGCCTGTCGATACAGGGGGACAGGTACATTTCTTGGATGGTGTTGTTGTTTTGATCGAGAAGAGCAAGAGGCGCAATGTGTACGTATGGAAAACGGCACGCGACTTTCCCGGAACCTGCCTAGTTGGCGCAAAAGTTTCTGAGCCAGTCACAATCCGATCGGTGAAAGAAAAATGGTCGTGATGGCGGCAAAAATCCTGCGTAGGACGCAAAACGTCACGAATGACTCAGGAGTGGTCGTGCGCACCCAGCGGATGCCAATAGTCAGTGAAGTTGTGATCGGTAGTAAGAAAATGTTGTCTTCTGCACAGACAGCGAGAATGAAATTGGTGAAAAAACGATAATGGGACCTGCGCGAATGGCGTGTGGACCCTGAGCTATCTCTTCTCACGATGGCTTCGAACTCTTCTGGCCCAACGTTCTATTGGCTTTCCACCATTGCGGTGTGGTCTTCGGTTCGCCCCAAACCCGTTGCGGCCGCGAGCGGCGCAACAAAGGTCACGAATGGCGAACAAATCAGTTCCGGTGTAGTGTTCACGCCAAGAGGACTCCGGCGTGTTCTCGTCCCCAACTGAACTCGCGACCAGGCTGCGCGACGCACGATACATCATCGACCCAGTAACGCTTTCGGTTGTTTATCTGGCCACTCGCATGCAGAAACCACTCCTGATCGAGGGCCCCCCAGGATGCGGCAAAACCGAGCTCGCGTATGCTGTGGCGGTCGCCGCGAATGTAAATGTGGAGCGTCTTCAGTGTTATGTCGGCATTACCGAAGACAAAGCGATTGGGAAATTCGACGAGTCTTTGCAGAAGCTGTTCCTTGAGACGCGGAGTAAACATCTCGAACAAGACTGGGTCGAGGTGCGACGGCGACTCCATACTCTCGATTTCTTTGCGGAAGGGCCGCTGCTTCGTGCCCTGCGGTACCAAGATCGCCCTTGCGTGCTTCTCATCGATGAGCTCGACAAAGTGGACCAGGAGTTTGAAGCACAGGCTTTCAAGCGGAGTTGTGCCTGTTTTGGACTCGGCAGGTATCTGTATTACTTCACTGGTACCTGGGTTGACCTGGACGACCGCAAGCGGCCGAAGTCAGGTCCTCAACTGGCAGGATGGGCCACACCCGAAGGATGGCTACAGGGGCTTCGGCCGAGTTGCATATGTAGGTGGGAAGGATCGAAAGGAGTACTCGCCGAAGACAGGGCGAAGGCGCAGCACAAGGAAAACGGGTCGGCCGCAAATAGCGACATTGTGCGCGCGATCGAACAAATGGAGGGAGTGGTCGGCAAACGCATGTACCGCGAGATATTGAAGACCGCGGCGAGAGTGTGGAACCCGAGAGACATTCAGGATCCAGAGATCCAAGAGAAGGTCCTGGCACACATGCAATCGGCCGAGCGAGGACTGC
>Ga0207039_1175_pt1 | contig 13298 bp, 9 predicted proteins | sample Alteio_BWMinCont_74_FD_153264 | JGI IMG/M metagenome (GOLD analysis project Ga0207039, IMG submission 153264) | Enriched cells from forest soil in Barre Woods Harvard Forest LTER site, Petersham, Massachusetts, United States -... | ecosystem: Environmental > Terrestrial > Soil > Temperate forest >... | reverse complement strand
AATCTTTTGACATTTGATCTGAAATTAAAGTTTTTGCAGGAACTTTGGATAAGAGAGCATTTGGCTCTAGTGGCCCGAAAACTGCTGAGTTTTTTAGAGCTTACCTTGAGATTAGAATAGCAGTAAAGCGCGCAAAGTACCTGCCCACGCAGCAGAACTGCTTGCTCCAGGAGTAGGCAGATAAGTGACAGCGGGCTCTAAATATAATCCATTCATTATTATAGCTTGATAATATCCTTGGAACATCAATTCAGTGGCACGTGAAAAAATTCTTTTATTTAACCAACCTAAAGAAACGCCTACACCTAAGCTATCATCGATACGCTTTGGGAAGAGACCAAATGCAGTAAGTCCTGTACCCACATACTTATTAACTTGTAAAACGCTAGAATTATTGATTCCATATTGAAAAAAACCAGAAATACCACTGAAATTATTTTCGCTATTTTTGTACCATAGTCGCTGAGAACCAAAAAAATAAACTCCAGACGTATTATGTTCACTAAGATTATTTGAGCTTACTAATCCATCTTCATGCCATACACCAATACCTAATTTTCCTGGATAACTATTTTTTCGTAATAACCAGTTTGCGCCGGTTTCTGCAATATGGAAATAAGATCCATTTAAAGTAGGCAAAATCTTCAATCCAGTTTGCACACCTCTTGCTAAATTACCATCATAAACTCCATAGTTAAAATACCATGATTTAACAGGTACAAAATTGAGAGTTACACCATAGGCTGAATTATAATATCCGGGTAATACACCATCTTGAGAAGAATTAATATAAACAGGGGTATAAATTAATCCGGTTATACTGGGAATATCTTTTGCTAAACTTAATGGAACAGGTCTGATAACATTTCCGAAATCTATGGTTGGTAATGATTTTCCAATACGCACTATCAATTTTTTATTAAAAAAATCATGTTTATACCAAAATTGATAAAGCTCAGAACGTGATGTGGGACTGACACCTATAACAGAGTTATACCCTTCAACGGCACCAGCTTGTCTGTTGACTTGTTGTGAATAGAGTTTGAGATATTGCAAACCGAATAAACCATTTTTCCAAGCACCCATCTTTTCGGTATCTAAGGTTATATTAAATAAAAACAAGTCATCAAAAGTCCACTTTTTTGCACGAGGAATTCCACCGGAAAATAAATTGTTAGCATCACCTAATAACATACCGCCATATTGAACACCATAATCATTTTTGATATGCAATTTTTTTTCAATAAAATTTTGTAATGCACCATTCCCAACCTTACTATTAACTGCTGCTGGGTTACCGCTAATGCTGGTGCTTGCTGCTTGTGACTGAGCTGTCTGTGTGATTCCAGTTAGTAAAACACCAAGAGTAATTAATACATAAAAGTTCCGTCTGTTTATCATCCCTGCTCTGACATCCTGATTAGTAACTTTAGCTATTCTAACTCAAGATACTCAACGCAAGAAAAAATAAAAATAATATAAATTGCTTGCTATTAATATAAAACAAACTAAAATGTCTTTTTTTAAAACAAGCTGCAAAAATTAAATTTAGAGGTAAAAATGTTATTTAGATCGATGAATGATAGCAAAAAAATAGATAACGAACCCAATCTCTCACAAAATGTTGCTAAATCTGCTACCAAGCCGGTTAAAGAATATAACGAAGCATGGGCTGAGTTTTCCGTCCCTCAAACAATGGGCCACGAACTTACCAATGCATTTAATGAAATAAAAGTGATCGCCGACTCTCTGAATATACCCATAAAAATTGAAGAGCAATTTCATTTGACTTTAATTTATGGCTATACAAAATCAGACTCAAAAAAATTAATGGATATTGTAAGAAAATACAAAGGCGAAGCATTCACCGTTGAATTTGATCGTATCCACTATGGTTATGTTGCTAAAGATCAAATCATGGCAAAAATAATTCCGCACAAAGAATTACAAGATTTGTTTTTGGAGATTTTTCATAATGTACCCAACCAACATACTTTAATTGATGGTGGCTATTATCCACATGTAACCATTGGCAAAATAGTTGCGGATGATAAATTCTTCAATTCGGATTCTGTTAAGAATTTTCTTAGCACAAACAAACTTTCATTGGACGAACTAGAAAAACAAATTAAAGATAGAAAATTTTCATTCGATCAAATCCTGTCATTAAGTGAAGTAAAAAATAGACTTAAAGGCAAACAACTTACGATTGATCATATCATTTCATATCGAGACGATGAAGGACCCAATATAAAGATGGATGAACATGCAGTAGGACAACAACATATTCCAAGTTTGAAGCCATCATTTAGCTAGTTAATATAGAAAATTTTTATAATTTATATGATTATATAGAGCGAATAGTTTTTTAACCATCAAACGGAGTTTATATGAAAAGGAAATTATCAGTTATAGCTGCCATGTGTTATCTTCTACCGCTCTGCTCTTTCGCCGATAACCCACAAATAATAGTTGGGGATTATTATACAATCAAAAACAAGCCTATGCCTTTATTAGCAATCAGTCAAACCGAAAATAACTGGACCTACCCAACGCTGCCTGAATTAACCAACGATCGCCTTGGGGTTGATTTTTCTAGCGCAAGTTGTAATTCGAAATTCTGTGCCGCAGTAGGTACTACTAATCTGGATCAAAATCCAAAATATAACCCATTAATAGCAGTCAGTTTCGATCATGGAAATCAATGGTCTTACATTTCAAAATTGGGTGAAAAGGATAATTTTCCAGGCCAAACATCTAGCGTAAGCTGTACTAATAATCTTTGTGTTGCTGTTGGAACAGATATCCAAAAAGGCTATCATCCCTATATGCCATTACTAACTGTTGGTCATGGCAATGAATGGAATATTCCTAGCTCCGTTATTAACAATTTACCATCTGATTTTATTGAGGGAGATTTTGGTTATGTAACTTGTAACAAATCTTTCTGTATAGCTGCTGGCGAATATGATAGCAAAGATGGTCATAGTTATCCTTTAGTAGCAGTCAGTTATGATAAAGATAAAGTACATTGGACATATTCATCAAGCATTGCAGCTACTTTACCAAAAGATGTGGAACTCACCGACGTATTCGGTTTGAATTGTACTGATAAAGTATGCATTATCTCAGGCTTATACAGATTACCTTCAGATAAACAAATTGCTTTTCTTGCTACCAGTTATGATAAAGGAAAAACCTGGACTTTTCCTACCGATATTAGCTCAAAGTTACCCGACTCAGATGATAGCAGACTTGATAAAGTTAATTGTTATAAAGATCTTTGTGTAGCAGTCGGATCTTATTATTCAAATCAAGATAGGAAAGTATTAAATTATATTCCTTTAATTGCAGTCAGTCATGATTCAGGAAAAACATGGTCTTATGTAAATGATCTTGGCAACAAGTTACCTCTTGGTTACGACAATGGTGAATTTTGGAATATTGGTTGTAATGAAAAACTATGTTTGGCAGGAGGACAACTTTCTGTAAACAATCATTACGGTCCATTTTTAATGTATAGCAAAGACCAAGGTAACACATGGTCTATGTTAAATGAGCTTCCTAAAGATTATGTTGATGGTGGTGATTTTACAGGCGGTGTTAATTGTAGTGACACAACATGCTTTGCGGTTGGTAACTACCGTAATACTTCCCAACGCTTTGTTCCTCTACTCGTCTCGACTCAAGATGGAAATACTTGGTCTTATCCATCATCTGTGATTGATAACCTGCCGCAAGATTTCATGTACACGAATTTTTTACATACCGATTCTTATTCAAATGGATTAATGGCGCATAAGAAACACAAAGTTTGACACATTTCTAATAACTATTCGGGTTGTCATGCCAGCGAAAGCTGGCATCCAGCCAACATCTGTTATGTTGAATCATCACTCCACAACATTCCCCAAAATATTTAAACATAGAATACAAAACCTTTTAATTAATAATTTTCAGTTTACTGTTAGTTGATATAATTATCCAACCTAAAAATAGTCTATTTCTTGCTCACAAAGTTAATTTTTTTAGAAATATGCTAGCACTCAATCATGAATTTAGTTAATATGCGCCAAACAATTATACAATGAATAAGGAGTGGGTTAATGAACTATCAAGATTTTTGTCAACAAATAGCATCTAGAGTATTTTCCAATAGAAAAGCTCCAACTCCGATAGAACTTTTTAAAGATTTATTTAAAGCAATTGCAATACCTGTTTCGAACATTTCGAACCCAGTCTCACTTTTTGCTCCGCCTCCAAATTTATTGAGACAAACTATTGCAAGGTGTTTAGAGAACCCTACTGATTCAAAGGTTGTAGAGGTTACTCCTGACAGTGAAAGTCAATTTAAACTTCTTTTAGGCCAAGTTAACCAATTGCATATTTCAAACATACAACATGACAACGAAATCCGTGATTTGTTTGGCGCATTTCTTTCTTTTTATCCAGAATATCTTCCATTATTTTCATCCAACATAGTTGCTTTATTTAAAATTGATTTTTCCTGGGTTGATAATCAATACCAAAAACTACAAAGAGATCATTTTCCAGAAGCAAAACAACCTCTCGAAGAAAAAAATCTAAATGCACTTTCAGATAGAGAATGGTTATCATCCCTCCTAATAGAAACTGTGGAAACAAGACCACTGATTTTACAATTTGCAAATAAGGATGCGGCGCAAGAGAGTAAATCACACCAAGACTTAAAACTTAAAAGAGATACCAGTTTACAAAATGAATTTAACTTATGGGAGAGTAATAGGTATAAACAAGCTGCATTCATGATGCAAATAGTTTCTAACATATCGTTTGATAAACGACATGAGATGGTTGCTAAATTCAGAAGTGATACTAAGATTGTTAAATACGCATACGGAATCTTTGATTATTTGCTTAGTTCTTTGCCTGAAGATACCCAAAAGAAAATTGCCATCAATTTTTTAGACAATTTCGAACATTTAACCTGGATGCGATCTATACTAGGTAGTTCAGCATTTTTACCCTCTGTACAACGATTGATAGTCAAAAAATTATTTGATAAGGGTAATGAAAACATGAGTATTTCTACTTTACAAGGTATATGTAATAGATTTGATAAAACAATACAAAAAGAGCTTTTTCAGCTAGTATGGAATAAGCTTGATGAATGGACAAATGGTTTTACCATATTTGGTTCATTATGCCCACTTATATATAATCCCATTCATATTCATTCTGATTTCTTTTGCATCCTTCAAAAAACTATTCACACTTTCTCACTGATGGAGTCGAAAAAATATATTAACACATTGTTAGTTTGGTTAGAAAAATATGGAAAAAATACTACCGAACTTCCAGGTACACCACAGTATGGTTTACAATTCATTGAATTGATTTCATATTTATTAAAGTCTAATTTATCTCTTTTATCTTTAAAAGATAAAGAATTCTTTTTAAATCAAGAATGTATTTTTGATGCCGATGGAAAAATCTCTAGTAACAATTTTAGCACAATAGAAATGTTTATTCCTGAGCTTAGCTATCATCAACTGATTGCTCGTGCACGTGCTATTTTGAATCTTGAAAATTACAAATCGTACGACCTTATTTACCATAAGATAGATGTAATTAAAAATTTCTACGAAGTGATTTGTGAACAACGATCAAGAATAAAAATTGCCAATGAAGAATTATCAGAAGTCAAAACAAATCAGGTCGATCCATCATTTGATAAGGGTGTAAAAAATATTTTTACCAGCTACCTATGAAAGGATGGGCTTTAGCTTAGAGACTAATGTTATACACGGTTTTTAATCCGGCAAAATCGATAATCACTATCCTTAACTAATTAAGGGGTGATTTTTTAATTACTGGTTGATTTTTAATCAAAAATACCATATAGTCCCACTTTTTGCGAAAATAGCTTATGAATTTGGTCCAGCTGACAGATACCCAGTTATTTGCCATTCTAAATTGTGATGCTTTAGAGGAGCTAGAAATTCACTTTGAACCAGGAATGTTTAGGCAATTAATCGCTCACAAAAGAACATTATTCAATATTAAAAATCCCCACAAATTAATGCCTTCTTTATTTTCTAAGCTCGATGACTCTAGTACACCGATTTATATTGTATGGGGAGCTGCAGGGTTTATTACCGGAGCGCTTGCCACTACCATATTATCAATTGCTTCACTCGGATTAGTGCCTATTGTAGGCGGTGTTTATTGCTATCATACTCATCGTCAATCTCAGAAAAAAATTGCTGAGTGGGATGGTTATTTTCAATTAGCATGCCTCAAATTCCAAGCAGCTAATGAATTAATTTACCGATACAGAAACGAAGTTAATTGCTTACCTATTAAAAATGCCGCAACAAAAAACTTTGAAGAAAACTTTAATCATCGTTTCACTTTCTTTAAAAATACTCATCACACACCGAAGAGCCAATCAGCAGGAATGGCAATTACCAGTGGATTTACGATATTTGGATGTTTTTATCTAGGTATTACTTCTATTATTCAAACACTTGGTTTTGTCATGGTTGCAGGCGCATTATCAGGTCCTATTGGCCTGGGTATTGCTGTTGCTATTTCTGTTTTAGCTGGATTATATATTGGTTATCAACACTACCAAGCCAAGAAAAATTCTCTTGCTATTAAAAGCTGCAAAAAAGAAATGAACAAAGAAATAAACGACATTAGAGATCAATGTTATCAATTAAAAAAATAGATGGTAACACACACCCCCTTACTGCTACTTATAGTATTAAAAGTTCTTAAAGCACAATGTTCTATGGAAGTGTTGTGATTTTGTTGTGCCTTTTGTATCATTAAATGCCCCAAGAGTATCCCACGAAGTCTTCCACAATGAAAGGCAATCCCTTAGAAACCACATAATTATTGATGCCAACGTGCAAAGTCAAGCTACTAAAAATAAAACCCTTGAATATATGTAGCCTATAAGCTACACTAATAATATAAGGAAATATAAATGATTAAAGAAATTAGAACCTACAGAACGAAGACTGGCAAAGATCCTTTTACTAATTGGATATCTAATCTAAAAGACATTATAGGAAGAGCACAAATCACAAACCGAATCAATCGAGCAGCACGAGGAAACTATGGTGATTGTGAACCTGTAGGAGATGGTATATTTGAACTGAGAATACATTATGGACCCGGATATAGAATATACTTTACAGAGCAAGCAGGCACGATTTTATTATTAATATTAGGCGGAAGTAAACGCACTCAAAAACAAGATATTAAAAAAGCCAAAGAATTTTGGAATGAATTTCGGGAGAGATGTTATGACTAAACGTAAAATACGACAAAACTCTGGTAATTATGAAGAATGGCTCATTAGTTCTTTAAAAAATAAAAAAGAAGCTGCAGCGTATTTGCAAGTTGCATTAGAAGAATACCAAAAAGATGGTGATCTAGAAGCTTTTTTAATGGCTTTACGCCATGTTGCTGAAGCTCAAGGTGGGCTGGGTAAATTATCCAAGAAAACACACTTAAATAGGGAAAGTCTTTATAAAACTCTTTCCCCAAAGGGAAACCCAAAATTACAAACGATAGGTCTTTTGTTAAAAGGGTTAGGATTTGAATTTTTTATAAAGGCAGCATAAACAGACATCATAGAAATCAAAAGGATTTTATTCCTGCTGCGATAGCTTCAGGATATACCACTGTTTATGTAAATTTATGGGATTTAGAAGTTGACCCTGCTACAGCTATCATAACTGAGTTTTATAAAACCATTGAGCCGAAAGGATTTAAAAAGCTTTGGTCAAAATTAAAATTACCCATCAATACAATCAAAGCATCTGCTAAAGTTCCTATCATTGGCGAAAGTTCAATCGAAGCTAATATTGAGAATAAAAAAAGAATGACAGGAACTCTCTTAATGGAAGCAATGACAATCTTTGATAAATCCAAAATTTCATTAATGCTCATTATTGATGAAGCCCAAGTTTTAGCGTATGAAGAAAACTCTCATTTTGCTCATGCTTTAAGAGCAGCCTTAGATATAAGAAAAGATAGAATTAAAGTCATTTTTGCAGGAAGTTCAGAAGCAACATTACGCAGAATGTTCGGCATATCTTCAGAACCTTTTTACAATTGGGCGCCTTTAGAACCTTTTCAATTATTAGGAAATGAATTTGTTGAAGCCTTGGTAAAACAAGTTAATGCTATCTCAAAATACCCTTTGTCTTTAAAAGAAGCACTTACAGCATTTACAGAATTAAAAAATACTCCAGAATTTTTTAGACAATACATTGAACATTACATCATTAACCCTATCGAAGGTTCTTTATCTGCATTACAAGCTATAAAAGAAAAAGTATTTAGTGATAAAAATTACAAACGACAATGGGACGCGCTATTACCTGCGGATCAAGCAATTCTTTCTATGATTATAAATGGCATAACTGACTTACATGCTAAATCAGCTTTAGAGCATTTAGGTAAAAAATTAGGTATTAAAGAAAAACTTAATAAGAATACTACTCATAATGCACTTCGTCGACTTAGCAATACAAATATTTTAACTAGAATTAATTACGGAACTTATCAATTTGAGGATGAAGCATTTGCTGAGTGGATTAAACTTAGAGACTAGTGACATAAAGGATGAGAACTCAAGCTCAATTAAGCCAAGTCAACGGTAAGGAAGCAGTGTCATTCTCATTGGTAGTATAAAACTGAATAGCAGTAATAAACTTAGCATAATTAGTTTTTTCATAGCCCCTCGTTCACGAAATTATTTAGCCACCCATACTAGATTCCAGCGGGAAAAAGAGATTGAGTTTATTAAAGCGCCCGTGGAAACAACCCTTACTTTGTATGTTTAACAGCCTCTTTCACTAATGTTGAAGTTTTAAAAGCATCCAGTATTTTCTCAATGGGCGCTTTCAAATCAGCAAGAGGATTTTGAAATAATCCTGATTGAGATGACACCTTCATCTGTAATGCTTTTACATCATTTAATAAATCAGCAATGGTTTTTCCATTTTCATTTGCTATTGAGATATCAATTTTTTCTCCTGTGTCTGGCCATTCCGTTAGGAAGAATAGAAGAGACTTGATTTCTTGAGCCCTTTCTAAGGAAAATTTCATTAGAATTGAATTCGAGAGTTCAAAATACTGAACAGCAGATCTAGCCTCTCTAAGAAAAGATTCTAAAAGATTATGAAAAATAGTATTTTTATAGCCATAATGATCCACTGAATTGACACTAGGTAATATTTTCTTAAAAGTTTCATGCTGCTTAACATAAGCTATTACCCAAGTTTCTCTTTGTATATCATCCATTGTTAATTGTGCGCCAAATTCAATAAACCGTTTTGTTAAAGCAGAATCAAACGGATGAGTTTTTTCATCACGATGACGAAAAGAATTTCTTAATGGTGATTGAAACGCTTTAAAATTAACATCGGCACCACGGGCAACTAATTTATCAAGCAACGATATAGTTGCTTTTTCATCTTTAAAACGATCAATATACATTAAAATCTGATCAATATCTTTTACAGGCTTTCCGTATTCATCTACAGTATGGACACCGCCTTTCTCTAATAAAAATTCACTTACTTCAGGATTTCCTCCAAAAATTGCAGATTTAACAAAGGCATTATTAGAGCCCGATGTTGTGCCCATATCAGCTCCATTTTCAACAAGTAGCTTTACTTTTGCTAGATTGCCTTTGGATGCAGCACGTATTAAAGGTGTCTCGTAATAACTGGTACCCCCTCTCTCAGCCTCCTCTAAAAGAGTTTTCTTGCCTTCGGGATTAGCTTTGAGCTTTAGTAAACAAGCAAGAGTTTCTACGTTAACGCTTTCTGTTGAAGCGGCAACATTCATAGCAAACGATGGGTCCGCGCCTAATTTGACTAACTCTTCTATATCAAAAATTTGGTTTGCTAACACGGCTTTTTCAAGTTGTTTGTTCAATGTGTTATTGATAACTTCCACATGATGTCCTGCTAAATCATCTGTTGGTAGTAGAAAGTTAGACAATACAGCAAGCGTCTCAAGTTCATGTTTGACATTGTAATTCGGTGAATCAGATTTTCGTAATAATTCATTAGCTGCATGTAATTCTACTAAAACATTACCAATTAACCGCCCAGAATTTTTATCACTGGAAAGCGCAGTAGATAAATCTATCATACCTTTATGGTTTAGTTCTGCTAAAACCATTGTATCGCTTTGTTTAATTTCCATGGTAGCACCTTTATCTTTTGCAACCCCTTGCAAAGTCTGAAATGCTTGATGAAAAATATCAGCCACGGTATTTTGTGTCGCTTTATTCGCTTTTGATTCAGGAACACGGAGGGTCATTTGAAATTTATCAGTTTCTTTCGAATAATTTATATTAAATTTGTCTTGTAAACCCACAGGAACAAGTGCGTGTGTCAACACAGCTTCTGGATTTGCGGATGATGAGGCTGTCATTTCAGCAACTTTAGGGTGAGACTCCACTGTTTCATCGTGTTTTGCATCTTCAATAGTAAATGTATTAACTTTGTCTAATGCTAATACCGCATCTATGTTGACATGGCCTTGTAAATAAAGTGTATTGCCTTTTACGATCATATCAAATGCAGAAATGAGACGTTGATCTAGTAAAAATTTAATACCTTTTTCAAGCGAAGCTTTATTTGCAAATTCAAGTTGTGTATGTGAAAAACTAAGACTTTTGTCAATGAATTTACCCTGTCGTCCTAATGCTCTTTCAACACTATATGGACTTACCATAACACTTTTGTAGAGTCCATCATCCGTATAGTAATCACCTTCCAAATGACCATGATAAGCAGCGCTGGTTTTTTGATCATGGCAACTTGGATTTAAATCTTTCGGCTTTTCTACTTCAATCGTGGCTCGAATAGGTGGGCGTTTATATTCAAGACCCTTTATTGCTCCTGTTAGCCTTACTAAATGTGCAACAATTTTTTGATCTAGTACAGTTTCATTTTTTCTTCTTTTTGGAATAATCGAATTTAATCCATCTACCATCCGAGGAGATTTATTTGAGAAAATCAATTTAGTCGTTAGATAAATATCGGGGGCAAAATTAGAAAAATGGTAACTACTATAGGGATTTAATTTAACTTTAGTAAAAACATACTGACGAGGTATGTTGGCTTCATTTGCAAATTTATATGCTTTCTCATCCGTTTCTTTGCGTATCCCAACCAAACCATGCACCCTCTCCCAAAAAAGACTTGTTACATCTTTACCTTGATACATGACTTGCCCGAAATGGACTATCGTTCCTTCACCATATTGAATTTGATCATCATGAGCAATACAACAAACGCTAGAACCATGGGTATCAATATCGTATTCTTTATTGTCTGGGGTTTTTACGCCAAAAAGATAACCTACACAGTAATGTTCAATTTGTTGTTTTTCATCTAACTCATAAGGGACTGAATGAAAATGTAATCTGTTGGTCGCTGTATTATGTTTCATTCTTTCTAAAACATTAAATGGAATTTTAATGCCATGTATGTATCCGCCCAAGCCACCCCAACTTTGGCTTTTAAGAAATACATCACCGCCTTGCATAATATCATTTACAAATTGTTGAGGTGGCACCCAACCATTGTCTGCATATAATTTATAACCGCCAGGCAAGGAATAACAACGATTGTCAATATAAAAAAGATTATCATGGCTAGTCCAGTTATCTGATTCCTTAGCTTGGATTCTTCGAGTTGCATTTTTAATTGTGGGATGACTATCGATTGCTTTTTGAAGTGTTGATTGTGCTTCTACTAATACTTCTGGTTTAAGTGTTTGTTTATATTTTTCCATCATGAATTTTAAAGCTGGAACAGCCTCTTCGAATAATAAATGTTTTTCAACAAATTCATTCGTTGAAATAGATTGCTCACTTGCAGCATGTATAATTTCTTTTGATAACGCTATAAAAAGTTGATTAAAATGTTTTTGTTGCTCGGAAGTTTTTATGCCAAATGCTTGATGTGTGTGTGTAACAGTTAGTTCAAATTTATCTTTATCAGTGAGCGCTAATTTTATTAAATGTAATAATCGCAAATATACGCCATTAAAATAATCCTCAGGTTTTCCTTGCTCACAAAGTGCGGGGGCTGCTGCATATAATATTTCTCCTACGATGCTTGCAAAATTGGATTTTTTTGTTGAAGCTTTTGATAAATTTTTTGCTAATGAAGAGAACATAAACAAACCTTATTATTAAAATTATTGAGCGAATGCTACTTAACCAGAGAAAAAAACGCAACAAAATAATCTAATTAATTATTATTGTTCAGATTATGTTTCTGATTTTATTACTTCACCATTTAATTTTAAAATTAATTTTAATTAAATCCTCTTCCTAGACCAATAAATAAACTATTTTCTAAATAACTCTGAATATGCTTCAATAAATTTCAAAGAAAATATTTTATGCATTATCTAATATTGTGTTAATGTAACTACACTTTTTTATAAAAAAGAATAATTTATATACAATTAGAGAGACTTAAGTTATGAAATCAGGCCTTGAATCTAAATCCTACAGCCCAAACTCAGTGGACAATGTTATGCGTGAGTTGAACACTGAGGGACAAAGCCATCATTTGCCTGATGGCGACGGATTTAAGCAGGTAGACGCGATCAAAGCAGCTTTATCTTCTTATTACAAAACACGTCGTCCTCCGAAGCAAACACCTTTATCACAATCAAGCAACAGCGCTGCAGCTGCACTGAATGAAAAACCCCATGCATCACAAGGACCAGCCCCAGCAATGAGCGCTGAATTAAAACCACCAGCCAGCCATTTACAAATAATAAAAGCTATAAAACCAATTAGGCCACTCCCCTCTCATCTCGATCCTGAGTTACAAAATAAATCTTCTGCATCACAAATAAAAGCAACCCAAGACAATGCAAAATCAATATTATTTAAAACTTTACCAAACGCTTTGTTTGGACTCGTCTCACCTAATCTGGAAGCAAACGAAGTAGCCAATCTTAATCGCACTTGCAGAGAATCCAATCGTTTATTAGAAAATGAATGGAAAGCCATACTGAAAGAAAAACAACCTTTATTACAAAAATTATTACAATACGTTGTGGATGCGGACTATGATCACGCAGAAGAATTTATTAAATGGCATTATCGTTTTCAGTTAATCGAAGCTGGAAAAAGCATGCCTGAACCTCCTGAAAAAGATGTTATCTACGTTAAACAAAATGGGAATGATTTAGAATATTCTCTAACGACATCTGATGGCCAACATACTATTAAAGATCGCCGAATTACACTAAAAGAA
>Ga0207039_1163_pt2 | contig 13462 bp, 9 predicted proteins | sample Alteio_BWMinCont_74_FD_153264 | JGI IMG/M metagenome (GOLD analysis project Ga0207039, IMG submission 153264) | Enriched cells from forest soil in Barre Woods Harvard Forest LTER site, Petersham, Massachusetts, United States -... | ecosystem: Environmental > Terrestrial > Soil > Temperate forest >... | reverse complement strand
TAGCAGACGCCGTTGGTGGCCAGCAGAGGGAGATTCAGCGAACGGGCGATGTCGATCGCGGCGCGGTTGCGGGATTCTTCTTCGCGCTGGAAATGGCGTTGCAGTTCGACGTAGACGTTTTTGGGGCCGAAGATGGCGATGAGTCGATCGACTTGGCGGCGGGCTTCGTCGATGCCGCCTTGCTGCAGGGCCGCGGCCAATGGGCCTTCCGCGCCACCGGTCAGGCAGATGAGGCCGTGGGCGTGTTCTTGCAGTTCGTCTGCGCACACGGCGCCTTCGCCTTTTTTGGCGCGCAACTTCATTTTGGTAATCAGGCGGCAGAGATTTTGATAGCCGGCGCGCGAGGAGACGAGGAGGGGAAGACGGAAAGAGTTGGCATGCCCCGCCGATTTGTCATTTCGAGCGGAGCGAGGAATCCCTATCCCATTGGCAGACTGCCGGGGGTAGGGATCCTTCGACTCCGCCAGTGCTGCACTTCGTGCAGCACTGGCTCCGCTCAGGATGACAGGATGAAGGGGAGAGCAGGTGACTTCCGCGCCGATGTGCGCCTTGATTTCCATCTTCTTTGCGGCCAGGTGGAAGCGCGGCGCGCCATACACGCCGTCGGCGTCGAGCAGCGCCATGGCCGGCAGTTTGAGCTGGGCGCACACGGCGGCCAATTCCTCGGGCAGAGACGCACCTTCGAGAAAACTGAAAGCAGAGCGGGCGTGAAGTTCGACGTACATCAGTGGCCAGTGATTAGTGGTCAGTGGCCAGTAAAAATGTTGGAATCAATAGTTTTCACTGATCACTAACCACTAGCCACTGACCACTTGTTTCAGTCATACGTTCCTTCCACGAACCAGCCGCCGCCGAGCAGATCGTGCACGAGGCGGTAGAAAGAAATCGCTTCGCCGTTGCGCAGGGCGTTGTTTTGCAGAGCGCTGTTACGCAGAGCAATGTCCCACTCGTCGCGCGACCAGGCTTCGCGCTCCCACCAGTCGCCGGAGGAGCGCCAGGGGCCGGCTTTCCAGAGCACATCGCCCTGCACTTCTTTTTTTCGACACACCAAATGCACGGGCTGACCGTTTTCCAGAGTCACGCTGGCGCGCAGCGGCGGACGAAAACGGCGCAGAGCGGTGACCACCGATTTTTCTTCCGCCTTGTCAGAAGCTTCGCGCTCACTTTTTTGCGGGACCTCAGCCACAAAGCGCTGCATGCGAAATCCCTCAGGATGATGCGTGTCGAGCAACTCCAGCGCTCCAACTTTGTTTCCGCCGACCATCCCGGCAATGCGAGCGAGGGTGAGTTCCAGTTTCTCCGGTTCCGGCGATGGAGGCAGGAACAGGCCTCCCTGCGCGGATCGCGGGCGTGCCGGTTCGGCGGCCAGATGGATTTTAACGATGGGCGCGCCCGGCGGATGCGCGTTCAAATCCAGTTGCAGCAGCTTGAGAAAAACTTTGGTGTCGAGCATGGGCAGGGGCAGCCGCAGGGTGCGGATAAATTGTTGATTGTTGATTTTTGATTGTTGATAGTGTGCAGAAAAGTTTTCCAGCTCCAGCGTTAGGCGCAGTTCCTGCGTGGCCAGGGCCCGCGAACCTAACCGCGCGCAGATTTGTTCGAGCAGGCGATTCAGCAAAAAGGCCAGAGGTTCGAGCAAGACGATGGGATGTTCCAGTTCGACGGCTTCTTCAAATACCGGCGGCGCTTCCAGGGGCACAAGCGTGCGAGAAGCGGCGCCTCGCGCCAGTTGCTGCAGGCGCAGGCCTTCTTGTCCCAGACGTTCGCTGAGCGAAACTTCTGGAAGCGCGGCCAACCCGCGCAGGTTGCGGATGCCCCAGCGGTCGAGGGTTTCGAGCAGGCGGACGGCCGTTTTTTTTTCGTCTCCATCGGGGCGGTCTTCTCCGAGATGCTCGGCTCCGAGTTGATCAGTGAACAGCACTTCCACCGGCAAAGATCCCAATTGCTCCGCTTCTTTCCCGGAAGGAATCACAGTGACGCCGGAAAAGCCACGGGCGGCGAGCACGGCCGCGTCGGGATTGGAAGCCACGGCAACGTTGGCCTCGAGTCCGAGCGCGGCCGCGCGGTTGTGGAGAGCGCGAGAAATTTCGGGCAGCGATCCGAACAGAGATTCCATGCCCGCAAGATCGAGCAGGACGGTGTCGCAGGCGGCGTCTTCCACGCACGGAGAGAACGACTGGGCGCAGTCGAGCAGGGCGGCATGCGCGGCGGATTCCTGCAGCGGAGAACGCGTGCGTAGTGCGAGTTCCGGGCACAATTCGGCTTGCGCTTTGGTCATGCCGGGCGCGATGCCCATGCGGGCGGCCTTTGCATTGACCGCGATGGTTTTTTCCAGCGGAGGTTTGCCTTCGAGAATGGCGACCGCGCGTGCCTGCAATTCCGGTTCGGCGCGCAGGGCCGCCGCCATGGGAAAATTCGGCACGTAGATGCAGGCAAACGGCATGGCGACATTGAGTCATTCAGTCATTGAGTCATTGAGTGATTGAGTGATTGAGCTATTGAGTCATTGAGTTATTGATTTCATCCCGCCCAGGCAGTTTTGGTTTCGAACGCGACCGAGCGTGCGGGTTTGCGGTCCAGGCGTGAGCGGATGAGTTCGGCGGTGATATTCAGTCCGGTCAGCAGTTGCGCGTGCGCGGGACGGGAAATTGCGCCAGAGGTTGTGGCGTCCCTACGGGACTTGTTGGTTTTTTCCACGGCTACCCGGCACTGCTGTGCCGGGCTATCGCATGCCGCCGCTTCGCGGCTGGATTCTGATGGATCGAGCATCATCGTTTCTTCCTGATCGCCTGGCGCGCACAGCTGCAGCAGCAGCGACGAGCAGTTTCCGGCGATGGGGTGCTGCTCGATGGCCAGCAGGATCGTGGGCGTGTACTCCACTGCGCGGCGGAAGCGGAACCACGTGGTCAGTGGAATATGGCGCGCCGCCTGCGGCGGCAGATCGCCGAGGTCGAGGACGATCAATCCGAAGCCGCCGCTTTCAAGCAGCAAATCCGTGGCACGCAGGACTTGCTCCATACGGCGCTCGGATTGCCGCGAGCCATTTTCCTTCAACCCAGTTTCCTTCCATCCAGTGCGGTCGAAGTCGAGTGCTACTTGCGAGGAAACCCCCACTTCTCGCGCAAAAGGCGCGCGAGAAATGGGGCACCCGTCGCTTGATTGATCCTTGCTTGCTCGATCCTTTGAATCTTCGCCGCAGCGCACCCACAGCAGCCGTTCCAACTCCACCCCGGCGGCTGCCGCAGACTGGGGATCGAGCGCGTCACTGGCATCGACCACCGCGCAGAATTCTCCGCGGCGAGTGGCGGCGGCCACCGCGGCCAGAAGCAAGGTGGTGCGTCCCGAGGAGGCGGGGCCGCAGATTTCAGTCAGGCATCCGCGCGGCAGGCCCCCGGTCAGGGTATCGAGGGCCGAGACGCCGCTCGAAACCATTTCCGGCGCTGGACGAATATCTAGCTGCGAAGCCGGGGTTACGCGGGCCGGAAGGATTTTTGATGGCCGATTTTTGATGGCGGATTGAACGCGGGCCAGGGGAGATTCCTGCGCCTCTTGCTTCTCAGAAATCTGCAGGTTTATGTAGGGACAGCCGCCTAAGCCTGCCCTGAGCGAAGTCGAAGGGGCTGTCCGGTCGAGCGAAGCTCGACTGGCGCTCGTGAGCGAGCCCACTTCAGGCTCAGTGTCGTCATCAAAAAAAGGGCGGCCCAGGGCCGCCGAAGTGGAAATCACTGCGGAAGACATAACATTCCTCGGAAGAATTTCAGGGAGCGCCGGGGCTGGTGTTCAGAATAGAGCCGCGGAGGCGTTTTCGCTTTTTATTCGCCTTTAAAGATTCTGCTCCGGGGGGCGAGGTTTGTCAAGAGGGATGGTTTGGCGCCGGTTATGAGTGAAATGGGGATTTTTCGCCACCCCCCTTAAGTTCCATCAGGGCATTTGCAGGGAGTCGGTGGCGGGGGTGGTGGCGGCGGTGGCTGTAGTAGGACCGCATTCAACTGCGCAGTTGGAAGCTCGTAGAGAACGCCCACCCTCAACCAGCAATACAACGCAAGCGCAGCCACCGGAATGCCGATCAGCAAGGAGACAGCAAGTCTCTTCGAAGGCAGATGAACTGGCTCGTTTGCCTTCCTGGCTATAAAGAACCTCCCCATCGGTAGCGCCAATCCGACTACCATCATAAAAAACACGAGGATCGACCTGACTATCTGCGTGCTCATTCCAGGCCCTGAGATCGCGTCATAGAAAAAACTCTGGGAACGTAAGCATGAATTCCCCACGGGCCAGCGCTACGACAGGGGGAAGGATGAAAACTGGAAACGCCCAGAACCACACGACGGCAAACATCACGAACCACGCCGGGCGAGAGCGCTTCGCATTCCCCGTCCACACAACAATCAGCCCGATGAGAATAATTGCCAGGCACGCAACCCCGAAACGGTGGTCCGCATAAAGTTCTCCCTGAAAGCCTGCATCCAATTGCGCCACCGCAGCGCGGTCACTCGCGGCACCGTAATACCACAGCGCTGGTCGGACGAAGAAAAGAAGAGCAATCGTATGAAGGATGCTGGAAACAAAAACCGAATCAGGACGTACTCTCATGGCGGTCCTCCCTAACGAAGGTGCCTACGAGACCACTTTCTACTCCAAGATGCGACGATTTGCTAGTCAGGCTGACGTAACCAGGGCATTTCACTCATCCCCGCCGCTTTTGCTCTCCGTGCCCTCTCGCTCACCTCCCCTTCTTCCGTCCGTCCAATCCCAACAGTGTCGCGACAGTTTGTGCTAAATCCCAAGTTCAAGAATTCAGATTTCTGATTCGTCGACTGCCCATCCCGGCAGGGAAAAAGGAGCTTCTCTATGCCCAGATTTCGTCTGCTTGCCTTGTTGTCCGGTGTTTTGTTGATTGCAAGTTTTAGTTCCGCGCAGACCGCCACGAGCGAAACCTTGATGCTCGATCTGCCGCGACAGAGCCAGCACGCCCGCGTGATGCAGCGGATCGGCATCACCGACATTACCGTGAACTATCACCGGCCGCTGGCCAACGGCCGCCCCATCTGGGGCAAGCTCGTGCCGTACGGGGAAGTGTGGCGCGCCGGAGCGAATGAAAATACGACCATCACGTTCAGCGATCCGGTGACGATTGAAGGCCAGCCGCTCGACAAGGGGACCTATGGCCTGCACATGATTCCGGGCGAGAGCCAGTGGACAGTGATCTTCTCCAAGAACTCGACCTCGTGGGGAAGTTTTTCTTATGAGCAAGGAGAAGACGCTTTGCGCGTTAACGTGAAGCCGCAAACGGCCGATGCCCACGACGCGCTGGCCTACGATTTCGACGAGGTGAAGCCGGACTCGGCCGTCGTCACCATGCGGTGGGATAAAGTTGCGGTCCCGTTCAAAGTTCAGGTCAAGGTGAACGACATTGTTACCGCCAGCATCCACCGGCATTTGTACGGGCTTAATCAATACTACTGGGAAGGCTGGGACGACGCGGCCGGATACTTTCTGGCCAACAAAATCAATCTCGACGAAGCGCTGAAAGATGAAGACCAGTCGATTCAGGCGGAAGAACGATTTGACAACCTGATCGGCAAATCGAGGATCCTTGAGGCGATGGGACGCAAGGAAGATGCTACGACGTTCCACGCCAAGGCGCTGGAGAAGGCCAGTGCCGTGCAACTCTACTCCTATGCCCGTCAGTTGCAGGTGGAGAAGAAACAGGACGAGGCTCTGGCGCTCTACCGGACCAGCGCGAAGAAGTTTCCCGAGGACTGGACCTCGCATCTGGGCCTGGCCCGGGTGCGCAGTGCGCAGGGAGATTTTGATGGCGCGGTGAAGGAAATGCAAATCTCTCTGACCGGCGCACCGGACGCCAACAAGAAGGCTTTAGAAGGCTATATCAAGCGGCTGCAGGCCAAGGACGACATCAATAGGTAGCGCATTGTCATACTGAGCGGAGTCGAGAGGATCGCGCAGCGATCCTCGCGGCGGAGTCGAAGCATCCCTACCTGACGCGATTCCTTTCGGGCGGAATCGCAGTGCGGAGTCTTACTCGTGGGTGGCGTCATTTCTTTAGCAGGAGATGAGCTGGATATAGGGATGCTTCGACTGCGAACGAGTCGCGCTTCGCGCAGTTCGTTCTTCGCTCAGCATGACAAGGGGTCGTGCGATCTGAAGTCTGGTCTTCCAAGCCCGTTTCATGGAGGCCGGCCGGGTGCCCCATTTCTCGCGCGTTCTTGGCGCGAGAAGTGGGATTTTCGCCATAGCGAAGTCGAAGGGCGACCGTCGCCGCTTGAGCATCGCCACATGGGCAGGAATCACATGAGGAATCTGTGACATGATAGGGGGATGAAGAAACAAGCGTCCGACCAACAATCGCATGACCGCCGCTACCAGGAGCGGAAGCGGGCTGAAGCTGCCCGGCAGCAGCCTGTGAAGAAGAAGACCGCGAACGAAGTCTCGAAACCAGCGCCTGCCGCCGATGCGCCGAAGCAATAGCCGCTTCTGCGGAGCTGATGTAGCTTTCAGATTTAAGATTGCGACTCGCTGATGGTCTCGCGGACGCAGGTCTTTAATCTGCAATCTCCAATCAGAAGTCAAAAATCATCAATCCGTTCTTAGCCGGTGTTATGCAGGCCGGCGGCGATTCCGTTGATGGTCGCACCCAGGGGATATTCCAGGTCCGCGCTCTGTTGTCCCTGCTGTTTCCGCCGCAACAGTTCCACCTGAATCAGGCTCATCGGGTCGACGTAGGGATTGCGCAGGCGGATCGACCGCGCCAGCACGCGATTGCGGCTCAATAGTTCCCGCTGGCCAGTCACGCGCAGAATCATGCGGCGGGAGCGCAAAAATTCCTCTTCCAGCATGGAGAAGACGCGCTTGCGGAGCGCCGCATTCCCCACCAGCCCGGAATAGTCGCGCGCGATGCCGAGATCGGCCTTGGCCATGCCCAACTCCACGTTGCGCAGCAGTTCCGAGAACGCCGGAAAGCCGCGCGCGATCTGGCGCAGCAGTTGCTCGTGCCCCGGCCCGTTGTTTGCGAATTGTTCCAGCGCATAGCCCACGCCGAACCAGGCGGGCACGGCGTGCCGGCTCTGCATCCAGCCAAAGACCCAGGGGATGGCGCGCAAATCTTCCAGCCTTCTGCCCGTCTTATCTATTGAACGGCCGCGGCGCGATGGCCGCGATCCGATGCGCGCCGTGTCCAGCTCGTTAACCGGAGTCGCCTGCTCGAAATATTCCAGCACATCGGGATTGTCGGCGATCTCACGGCGGTAGATGCGGTACGCCTCCTGCGACATCTCTTCGATGGCTTCCTCCCAGCGCGTGGGATGCTGCGACTGCTGTTCTCCATGCAGCGTGAGAGTTTCGAGGCTCGCCGCGATCATCAGTTCCAGATTCCACTCGGCGAGCACCGGGTCGGCATACTTCCAGTTGAGAACTTCGCCTTGCTCGGTGATGCGAATCTGGCCCGAAAAACATCCGGGCGGCTGCGCAAGGATAGCGGCGTGCGTGGGTCCACCGCCGCGGCCTACCGTTCCGCCGCGGCCGTGGAACAGGCGCAGCTTCACTCCAGATTCTTTCGCCACCTGATGCAACTCGCGATGTGCTTTATAAAGCTCCCAGGTGCTGGTCAACATGCCGCCGTCTTTGTTGGAGTCGGAGTAGCCGAGCATGACTTCCTGCCATCGCCCCCAGGAATCGAGCAGCGGCTGATATTCGGGATCGCTCCACAGGCGGCGCATGACGGAGCCAGCCGCGCGCAAAGACTCGATGGACTCAAAGAGAGGGACTGGCATCAAGCCGGGATCTTCGGCAGATCCCGCAACTTGAACGTTGGCGGCCTTGGCTAACCGAATCACACCCAGGACATCGTCTTCCGACTCCGCGCCGCTGATGATGTAGCGGCAAATTGACTGCGCGGGATACATGCGTTTCAGTTTGGCGATGGTACGAAAGGTCTCGAGCAGTTCGCGGCTCTCGGCGGAATTCGTACTGCGCTCGGGCGTGGGCCCCAGTTCCTCGATAACCCGCGCGTGCACGCGGGCGTGCTGCCGGATGTCGAGCGTGTGCAGGTGAAAGCCAAACGTGCGCACCTTCCGCAGCAAGGAACTGACGTAGGTCCGCGCCAGGCGTTCTCCGCGATGGGTTTGCAGGCTGCTTTGTACTAAAAGAAGATCGCTCTCAAACTCTGCGGCGTCGTGGTAAGCGGCGGGCGCGTCCACCGCCTCGCGGCTCTGCTGGAGCTTGTGGAACATATAAGAGAGGAAGCGGCGATAACTTTCGGTCGTGTTGTGCGGCCCCCAGGCCAGATGCACGCCGGCAATCGAGCGTTCGTACTGCTTCAATCGCGAAAGCAATTCTTCCGAAACTCCGGTCTGGCGGCGCGAAGAACTGAGGCGGTCGCTCAGCGCCTCAACGTCGTTCAGGTACTCGCGCAGGATCAGCCCGCGGGCCATCTCCAGCGCGCCACGAATGCAATCCGGCTTGACCAGGGGGTTGCCGTCGCGGTCTCCGCCAATCCACGAGCCGAAGTGCACCAGATTGGGCAAGTTGTTTTCGTCGAGGTCGAGGCCGTAGACGTCGCGAAAGGCTTCCGCGATCTCGGCATAGATTTTCGGCAGCGCATCAAACAGGGAGAGCCGGAAGTAGCGCAGGCCCATGCGGATCTCGTCGTCGACCGTGGGCTTCGCCATGCGGACTTCGTCGGTCTGCCATAGCGACGTGACTTCGGCGCGAATGTTGTTTTCGCAGTCTTCCGCTTCTTCCGCCGTGAGCGGAAGGCGATCAAGGCGTTCCAGTTCCTGCGCGATGCGGCGGCGCTTCAGCAGCACGGTCTGCCGCGCGACCTCGGTGGGATGTGCCGTGAACACGGGAGTGATCGCGATCTGGTTGAGCGCCGCCACGGCGTCCTCTGCCGAAATCCCAGCTTCTTTCATGCGCAGAAGTGTGCCCCGAAACGATCCGGGCAGCGGCGGATGCTCGCGGTCGAGTTGGCCAGCGCGGCGGCGGCGGCGACGGTGGTTGGTCTCGGCCAGATTGGTGAGCTCGAAATAAGTCGCGAAGGCCTTGGTGACCTGGTAGGCGCGCGGCAAGTCCATCCCGGCAACGATCTCTTGCGCCTTGACCATGAGCTCCGGCGAAGACAGCTGCTCCGGACTGCGGCGGACGGTCTCGCGATGCTCGATCAGCAGTCGCCGCAATTCTTCCACGGAGTCGTACAAGTCCTGACCGGACTGCTCGACCAGCACTTGTCCCAGGATCGAGCCCAGCGAACGAACGTCACGGCGCAGCGGATTATCTTTCGCAGGCTCGTCCGAATGCGCAATCACTTCGGCCAGGCGGGCGTGCTGGTCGTCGGCTTTCCAAAGCGGCTTGGGCTGGCTCGAAGGCATTTAAGGATGTAGGCAGAATAAACGACGCGGCCGGAGCGTGCGATGAAAAGAGTAAATGATAGGAATTACCTTGCCCTGTCATGAGCTTGCACTGTCATCCTGAGCGGAGAGGCTGGTCCGCGAAGTGGACCAGCCTCGGAGTCGAAGGATCCCTACTTCGCTCATAGAAGCATGGACGTGGAAGGGAGTTCTATCTTGATGCCCGAACTGAGGGAGAACTCCCTGAAGCGGCGAAGTTGAATCCAGATTGTAGGGGTCCTTCGACTGCGTGTTCGTCCGCTTCGCGGACGAACACTTCGCTCGGGATGACACATAATGGTTATGGTGCGCTATCGCGCTATTTTGGCACTTCGAAGCGGTAGCCGATGCCGCGGAGGGTCTTCAGGTATTGCGGGTGGCGGGGGTCGCCCTCGATCTTTTCGCGGAGACGCCGTATGTAAACGTCGATGGATCGCGGCGTCACGAAAGGAGTTTCTTTCCACACCGCGTCGAGAAGTTGATCGCGTGTCAGAACGCGGCCGCGATGGGTGGCCAGGTATTCCAGCAGTCGGAATTCGCGCACCGTCGTGAGCACGTTGCGACCCTGCACCTGTACGGTCATCGACGAGACATCGATTTCCAGTTCGCCCAATCGCATGACTTCACCGGGCGCGGGAATCTGGCCTAATCCGCGCAGCACGCTGCGAATGCGGGCCACCAGTTCGCGCGGGCTGAACGGCTTGGTGATGTAATCGTCGCCCCCCAGTTCCAATCCCTTCACCCGGTCGGCCTCGGAGGTCTTGGCCGTAAGAAAAATGATCGGCGTGGCGGAAAGGATGGGGGTCTGGCGGATGTGGCGGCAGAGTTCGAAGCCGTCGGTCCCCGGCAGCATCACATCGAGCAGAAACAGTGCCGGCATTTCCCGCACCGCCTCCGAGAGCACCGAAGCGCCGCTGACAAAGCTCTGCACCTCAAACCCGGCCGCCTGCAGATTGTGCGAAATGAGGCGGGCGATGTCCTCATCGTCCTCGACCACAAAGATGACTGGACGGAACGGGGTGGGGCCGCTGGAGTTCCCGTTCCGTTCGTGGAATTCGACTGGCTGCTGCATTTTTGGCGTCAGGGCCCACGAAGTCACAGGACTTTCCCAAGGGGAGGGCACGTATCCAAGACTGTATTGGGCAAATGTTGCGCGAATGTTTCCCCCGTGTTAATGAACGATGAATTTGTGAGGGAGTTCTGAGGCCGTGAGCCAAGAGCCGAGACCCTAATTCGTCGCCTTCTTCTTCGGCAGATGCCGCAGGCTGCGGCCTTCAATTAGGCTGTAGAGGTCTTCGGCGAGGTTTGTGGTGTGATCGCCGGCACGTTCCAGGGCCTGGGCCATGAGCAGCACATCGAAACCCGTGGTATCCCCCTGCGCCACGGTTTCCGCCAGATGCTTCTGGAACAGGGCGTGACAAACGCGGTCGATCTCTTTATCCATCTGCAAGACCTTCCGGGCACACTCCAGATCGAGCGTGGAGAATCCCTGGTGCACCAGGTCCAGCATGTCGCGCAGCACCACCGACATTTCCACCAACTGGCGCACATCGGCTGCCGCCATCTTTGAGGTCCGAGCCTGCACCCGCATGGCCACGCTCATCACCAGATCCCCAATGCGCTCCAGGTCGGTGGTGGACTTCAGACTGGAAAGCAACTGCCGGGCGCGCGCCTCATTCACCCGCGTGATGGCCTCCGGCAGACGCTCGTCGATCTGCCGCTCGATCAGGTCGAGTTCCTTTTCGCAATCCTTGATGGCGAGAAACGCCATGCGCGAAGAACTGGTGAGCAAGTCGCGCACGTTGAACGCGGCGTCGCGGGCGATGAGGCAAGCCTTCAGCGCGAGCCGCGCCAGGTCGTCTGGCCCGCCCAGTTTCGGCTCCGCCGCGGTCTTTGCCGGACGCTGGCTCGCTTCAACTTCCTCGGCAGCGGTATTTCGGGACGCTGGCGCTTTGCGTGGCATGAAAGATGCGGGTTCCCCATGTCTCGCGTCTTTTGCGAGACGTGGGGGACTGGTGTCCTAATCGCGCCCCGACGCTGCCGGGCGCAACCCAACTCTGCAGTCTAATCCCGAATTGTGAAAGGATGGTTACAACCGCCGGATTCGCATCCGCTTGTTTCTATTTCTTTGTCCCTTCCACTACGTAGCCATTGAGGTCGGAAACTTTAACTCGTTCCCATGCATAGTCCGGATATTCGCGCTCGGCTCGGCTCATGACTTCGTTCGCTGCGTTCGCGCGTATTTCAACGGCCTCTTGCCGGGCAAAAACAATGTGGAATCGACGCGGGCTCTTGGGTTCGCGCCAATTGGGTTTCTCGATATGCAGCCATGCCTTCAAGGCAAGGCAATTCTCTCTCCCCTCCCTTTCTCCAGCAAGTCAAATTCGGCCACGGCCATTGCCTGTCGGCCACGCTACGGGCTACATTGGATGAGTCGCCACTACTCACGCGATGGAGGCCATTTCGTGAATCTTGCCGATTATCTGCGCCGTGAGTTCGCCTATGATGAATGGGCGAACCGCGAGGTGTTGGCCGCGATCCGAGCCGCGGGCGGCGCGAACCCCAGCCCCGCGAATCACCGATCGTTGCAGCTGCTGTCCCACATTCTGGCCGCCGAGCGGGTGTGGCTGGAGCGGCTGAAACAGCAGCCCCAGAGTGTCCCCGTCTGGCCCGAGCCCGATCTCGCGCAGTGTGAGGCGGAAGCGGCCACGCTGGGCGGGCTCTGGCTCGAATTTCTCGACCTGATCACCGCCGGGGACGTGTCTCAAACCATCACCTATAAAAACAGCAAGGGCGAGCAGTGGACCAGTACCATTGTGGACGTTCTGACCCACGTCGTGCTGCACTCGGCCTATCATCGCGGCCAGATCGCCACCCACATGCGCGCCAACGGCCAGACTCCGGCCTACACCGACTTCATTCACGGAGTCCGCCAGGGACTCATCAAGGAGGCGAGGGTTTAGTCAAAAGGGTTTAGTCAAATCATCACCCGCCGCCCGCTTTGCCGCTGTGGGCCTGAAGACGTAATATCTCACCAATGAAGAAACTCCCTGTCTTCCTTCTCCCACTGCTGTTCGTGGCCCTGTGCGCCGCATTCCTGTTGGCGGCTGAGAATTCGAGAGTCCCGCCCATGCCCGTCGCGGTTTCCAACAACGCGGTCGCGTCGCTCAAGAGTGGCATCGAGCTCTATTCGCTGATGGGCGTCGGCACCAAGAAAACCTGGGACGACATCACCAACAAGATGTACGTTCTGCGCTTCAAGTCGGGCAAGTGGGTCGAAGGCCGCCCGGTGCCGGGAGTCGCCGGACGCCTGGCCGCGTCCGCCGTGGGCGCGCGGGGGCAAGTTTTTGTTTTCGGCGGATATACGGTCGACGGGCAGGGCAGTGAAACCACCATCGGGGACGTAAATTCCTTTTTGGCCGACGGGCACCGCTGGTACCGCGCGAAAGATATCCCTGTGCCGGTCGATAGCGCGGTCATCGGCGTCAATCACGACCGCTACATTTATCTGGTGGGCGGAAGATCGAAAAACGGGCCGGTCAACCTGGTTCAGGTCTACGACGCCGAGAGAGATACCTGGAGCGACGGTACTCCCTTTCCCGGAACCCCGGTTTTCGGTCACGCCGGGGGCTTGTCTGACGATACGATCGTGTACGTCGATGGCGCCATGAAGAATCCCGCGGCGGGCGCTCCCTACGTCGCGTCCGACCAGTGCTGGATGGGCAAGATCGACAAGAAAGATCCCGACAAAATCACCTGGAGCAAGTTGCCTCCACATCCCGGGCCCGGGCGGTTCGGCATCATCGCGGGCGCTGGCGAACACCAACACAAGATTCTGTTCTCCGGAGGCACCACCACTCCGCATAACTACAAGGGCCTGGATTCCGACGGCAAACTCGCCGAGATCTCCCCCGTCACGTTTGCCTTTGAAGTGCACGGGTCTCACTGGGAGATGGTGACGGAGGACACATTTGACGTGCGCGCCGACGGCCGCGGAATTTTGTCGACGCCGCTGGGTCCAGTGATTCTTGGCGGCATGCTGAAGAACGGTGCGGTCT
>Ga0207039_1156_pt2 | contig 13624 bp, 11 predicted proteins | sample Alteio_BWMinCont_74_FD_153264 | JGI IMG/M metagenome (GOLD analysis project Ga0207039, IMG submission 153264) | Enriched cells from forest soil in Barre Woods Harvard Forest LTER site, Petersham, Massachusetts, United States -... | ecosystem: Environmental > Terrestrial > Soil > Temperate forest >... | reverse complement strand
AAACCAGGGCATGTGAAGAATGTCCACGCGACGCTGCCGCAGCAGCCAAGGATGCAGATGCGTGCGAAAAGTGCCGGGCTGATGAGCGTATTCCAGCAGCTCGAAATTGTCCGGGAGCGCATCGAATTCAGCCAGGTGGCGCCGCTCGCCAATCAACAGATAACGCGAGCGATCATCGATGCGCGCGAGCTGGTTCACGATGTTGCGGATGTAGGTGCCCAGGCCGTAATCGCCGGCACGACGTATATCGATGGCCACACGCATATTGTTCGGGCGGATTTCTAGAGCGACAAAAAACTAAGCCCCTGTGGCGTGCCAGCGCCGCATATAGAGGGGGAATTCCGATGTGAGCGCCGCGACTTGCGAGCGCACACTCTGTTCGGTACCGGCATCGCCCACGCGTGCGAGCACATCGCAGATCCAGCCCGCGATCCGTTCCATCTCCGGTTGGCGCATTCCGCGCGTCGTTACCGCCGGGCTGCCCAGCCGGATGCCTCCCGCGGTCATCGGCGGGGTTGGATCGAAGGGAATGGCATTCTTGTTTACCGTGATGGTCGCGCGGTCCAGCGAAGCCTGCGCATCTTTCCCGGTCAATCCGCGCGAATGAAGATCCACGAGGAAAAGGTGGTTATCGGTGCCGCCGCTGACGATACGGAAGCCGCGGCGGGACATTCCCTCTGCAAGAGCTTGCGCATTGGCCACGACTTGCTTTTGGTATTCGCGGAACTCCGGCTGCATGGCTTCCCTCAGGCAAACCGCCTTGGCCGCAATTGTATGCATCAGCGGACCGCCTTGCGTGCCCGGGAAGGTTATGCGGTCAAGTTCCTTGGCCCACTTCTGTTTGCAGAGGACCATGCCTGCGCGCGGGCCTCGCAGCGTCTTGTGCGTGGTGGTGGAGACGAAGTCGGCGTAAGGAATAGGACTGGGGTGCACGCCCGCAGCCACCAGTCCGGCAATATGTGCCATGTCCACAAAGAATATCGCTCCGGCCGACGCAGCAATGCGCGCCATGCGCTCAAACTCGATGATGCGCGAATAGGCGCTGGCGCCGGCAACGATCATCTTGGGTTTGTGCTCCGCGGCAAGCCGCTCGATTTCGTCGTAGTCGATTGTTTCAGTATCTTTGCGAACGCCGTAGGCGATGAACTTATAGGTCTTGCCGGAAAAATTCAGGGGATGCCCATGTGTGAGGTGCCCGCCATGAGCTAAATTCATGCCGAGCACGGTATCGCCCGGCTGCAGCGCCGCCATGTAGACCGAAATATTTGCCTGAGTTCCCGAATGCGCCTGCACATTGGCATGTTCGGCGCCGAACAACTGCTTGGCACGGTCGATCGCCAATTGCTCGGCCCGATCCACGAATTCGCAGCCGCCGTAATAGCGCTTCCCTGGATAGCCCTCGGCATATTTATTCGTGAGAACCGAGCCGACTGCTTCCAGCACAGCTTCAGAGACGAGATTTTCCGAAGGAATCAGCTCGAGGCCCGTGGCCTGGCGGCGGGCTTCGAGCTCAAGAATTTCGGCGATGTCCGGATCGGCCTCGCGCAGCGGGCGATTCATTCGCTCAACTGTGGCGGGGTCCATGCGGGAGTGTCCGGTCGTCTGCTTTGTGGTGCTCATTCGCTTCCCTGGCTCCTCATGCTGCTCCTGCCTGATGGCGCGATTTCCAACCGGTCAGGAAATCAGGTGGAACGACACTGGTCGAGTTCCGAAATCTTATCGACGCGGCGCTGATGGCGTCCGCCGGCAAATTTGGCCGCGAGAAAGCTTTTGGTCACCTCTATGATTTGCTGCTCGTTCAGCACCCTCGCTCCCAGGGCGAGCACGTTGGCGTCGTTATGCTCGCGACTCATGCGCGCCGTGACGGTGTCATGCGCAACCGCAGCGCGAATGCCGCCGATCTTATTTGCCGCCATGGCCATGCCGATTCCGGTGCCGCAGACCAGAATCCCGAAATCGTCCTGGCCTTGCTCCACGCGACGCGCGACCTTTGCCGCAAAATCAGGATAGTCGACCGATTCTTCCGACCCTGTGCCCGCGTCGTCGACAATGTATCCGGCGGATTCGAGGTATTTCTTTACGTTCTCTTTGGCCTGAAAGCCGGCATGGTCGGCGCCAAGCGCAATGCGCGGTTTCTCCGCCGACGATTTCCGAGAAGAGTCCATTATTATGAGGGAAAACGATTCTATCGGTTCGGGCGATGCTTTGCAAACGGGTGAAGATTGCTTGCGTTTTCGGCGCGTTTGGCTGGAGAATTACTGCATGGCCCTGGAATTCACAACTTCCTACTTGAAGGACTCGATCGAGGTCTTGCGTTATTACAAGAGGCTCGCGGAGCGCGCCATGGCGCAGATTCAGGACGAAGCGCTGTTTGCGGCTGTGGATAGCCAATCCAATTCGGTTGCCATCATCGTCAAACATCTCGCCGGCAACATGCGTTCGCGATTCACCGATTTCCTCACCAGCGATGGCGAAAAACCAGACCGGAAGCGCGACTCCGAATTTGAAGCACCGCCTACGACGCGGGCGGAATTGATGGAGATGTGGGAAGCGGGTTGGCGGCGCGTCTTTGACGCGATCACGCCATTAACGGACCCACAGCTCAATGATAAGGTCTATATCCGCTCGGAGGCTCATTCGGTCATGCAGGCCGTCAACCGGCAGCTTGTACATTACGCCTATCACATTGGGCAAATCGTCTACGTGTCGAAGCATTTCGCCGGGGCCAATTGGAATTCGCTTACCATTCCGAAAGGCAAGTCCGAAGACTTCACAAGCAGAGTAGCGTCAGGTCGAGCCTCACAAAGATAGCTATTCCCGCCCAGTGATCTTCCGTCAGAAGAGACTCCGCCCATGCCGCGGCCGTCCGGCTAAAGCTATTTCCATGACTCTTCGGCTTTTTTGTGGAGGGAATCGGGCGTAAGTTCGATCAATTCCAACCGTATGCCATTGGGATCGTTGGTATCTGACAGCAACGCCTTTGTAGGGCCGCTGACGCGAAAGTCTGCGACCGTAGCCCCCGCTTGCCGCAGCTGCGTGATCGTGCTCTTGACGTTTGGAGATTCAATGCCGATATGAGTGATCCCGGCGGGCACGGTCGCACTGGCGGGCGCCATTTCCAAAAACGTATCACGATTGATTTGGAAGTACGTGGTCGTAGGTTTGCCATCGGGGCTTGGGAACCGGAATGCTACCCGAAAGCCCATGACCTTGGTATAGAAGTTCAGTGACTGATCAAAGTCCTTCACGGCAATTCCCACATGATTGAGCCGCAGACCGGTGCCCCGATTCTCCTGGGCTGCAATGGGCTGCATCAACAACGTTCCGACAACGATTCCCGCGACAAAGAGCGTCAGTCCACGAAGATAGATTCCGATTTCGCGCATAAGCGGCCTCCCCAGCAGCGATTTGTTCCCCGGACAGTACGTCTGCGGCTTTATCGAGTCAAGGTTGGGCAAGCGTAAGCAGCCCGATGGTGTAGTCCTAAAGGAGTTCTTCCACGGAAGCGGCTCATTTCGAGCCGATCAGGCCGCTTTCGATGCGCGGAACGAAGTATGCGAGGCAAGAGCCTTGCCCCGAAAAGAGTCACGAGCTTAGCCCGCGACGTCGTATCCGCCGGCTAAGCCGCCCAGGGCTACTTGGCCGCGGGCTTTGGCACGGCCGGTTTACCGAATTTGGCCGCGTCAATCGGGACGTTCGGCTGAATTTCGTTCATCTCGTACATCGTCTGGCCGTCCAGCCAGCTAATGGTCCACTTATAGGGCACCTTCACGCCGGCGACGTTTCGATAATCGGAGTAATCCACTTGCGTCGCGGAGAGCCCGACCTTTGTATCGGTGTAGCGCACCGATCGCACCAGCAGGCCGGACATCGTGTCAAAGTATAAATTGACCGGAGTGCGTCCGTCGGCCGTTCCCTGGACGACTTCGACATCTTTGTCATCAATGGTAATGGAGGGCAGAACGCGCAACTGCGTGAGAGCCTGCTTGATCCCCAAGGGAAGATACAGGGTCGCGTCCAGCCTGGCGCCGAGAAGATCTCCCTCGATAAGGGGAAGGACCGGGATCGGCTTGTCGTCGCTGGGCATGGCCACCCAGCCGTTGCGTCCATCGAAGTCCGTCGTCCTGTCTCCAGCTTCTGTATGCGTGATCGTGGCGAACTGATTTGGGGCCTTGACGTAGACTTCCGCGGGATACTTGTCTTCGGCGTACGCCTGGGTAGTGCCCTTGCCAACGAAGCTCGTAAGCTTGGCCAATTGCTGCATCCCGCCGATTGCCTGGATATATTTATCCAGAACCTGGTCCGCGGAGGGTGCATTGGGGAATGCCGGAGTGAGTTTGTCGGGCTCGATCGGAACGAAGGTCGAATTGTAAACGTCAGCGATCGTCGGCGTGATTCTGGGGATGCGGTCTCCGCGATGGCAGGTGTAGCAGGTGACCTCGCGTTTTCCACCAAAGTTGGATTGATTGATAAGGTTCACCATCAAGACCATCTTGCGGGTCATCTGCTTGAGGTAAGTGTCGTCGGCATAGTGTTCCCAGCTGCCGGCGCTGGCATCGCCGTGGCAAGTCGTGCAGTTTGCGGTCAAGGAGACGGCAAAGAACCCCATCGTCTCGATAAATTCGCTGGCGGGCAGCCCACGGAGTACTTGAACGTTCTTGAACGCCTCTTCGGCCAGAGGCTGTTTTGGCGCTGGTACAGCTTGCCCATTCGCTGAAGCGACGCCCAGCATGCCGCCGACGATTATCATTACAACGCTAAGAATGCGTGACCTGGATCCAACTCTCATGTGATGGTGTCTCCCTTCCTTTGCCTGCAAGAACGATATGCGCGAACCCGCAAAGCGAGGCAGGTATGAATTTGCGCTTTCGGTGGCCCATCAATTCAGCCGGATCGTATGTCGGGAAGCCCGTTTCGGACTGACCGGCAGCTTGAAAGTGAGCGACCGAGAATACAATGCCCGGCTCGAGTTTTCAATCCAGGCGCAGTAAAATCCGCGTTAAAGGGTTGATGCGAGCAGATTCAATACGCCGAATGAAATTGCCTGCGAAAGGCTGCCCATGTATATTGTAACGATTGCCGGGCTCTCGACACTCTTCACTGTTCGCAAGCAGGGAAGGCATCCGGGAGTTGGGATCGAGCCGAAGGGTTGGTAGCGCCCTCGGAACGATCGTCTGCCTGCTTGCAGTAATTGCCAGACAGATTCACGACCAGGCCGCCGAAGCAGAATTCACGTTTGCAGCGGGTTGTTCGCTGCGTCTGTGCGCGCGAGCCGCCTCTATTGCCATGCCGACGGGCACCAGCGGCGCGTATGATAAGGTGGCAGAGGCAAAAAGTCCGATAATGCCTCCGCAGCGGTGTGATCCTTAAACCTGCTGAGGCAAGGCTGCGGAGAGGTGTCCGAGCGGTTTAAGGAGCACGCTTGGAAAGCGTGTGTTGGGGAAACTCAACCGTGGGTTCGAATCCCACCCTCTCCGCCAACCAGTCTTTTGCTTTTTATTCTCCTGAGTGGATTCGGTCGAAACATCGCTTTTCCCGCGCCAAATGCGGCGATTTGCATTAGTGGAAGCTGACCGTTTCTCTCTCAGAAACCGAGAAAGGGAGTGACCGGGCTGGAGTTTCTCTGTCCCCCTACCGAGTGGTTGAGTTTCAGAGAGGCACTCTGTTCGCCATTGTTTCGCTGATGTGAGGGGGTGGTTATCAACTCACCCCTCTTCTATTTTGCTAGAGCTTTCAGCAGCGGCTAGAAGGTGCGCATAAGGGAGATGGGGGAGGTGAAGGGAATAGGAAAAGCAAATCACGCCCAAAAGCTCCCCGTGTACGGCGCACACCAGTGTTCACTTCTGGATATTTACATGCCTTGCTGTATATCAGAGTCTGCTTAACTCTCCGATCATTAGGACCAAATGCCCCACATTCTCATCGTCGATGACCAGGAGTTCGTCCGAGAGGCTCTCCATAATTTAATCAAGCTTGACCAGCCCGCCTGGCAGCTTTCAGAAGCTTCGGACGGGGAGAAAGCGCTTGAGATATGCCAAAAAGCTGAACCTGAAGTAGTCGTGTTGGATATTGTCATGGACGGAATGAATGGCATCGAAACAGCCTACCGAATGCGACAGGTCGCCCCAGATTCCAAGATTGTTTTCATTAGTAGTAACTACACGACACGCGATGCGTGTGGAATGGCTCGTCTATTAGACGGTTCGTTCGTTCCGAAGTCGGAAGCGGGCAAGGTTCTGATGCCAACGATCAAGCGCCTGCTAACGGCCTGACCCATCCACGATCCGTTAACTTCTAAGCCGTCACCGAAATTCGTGTGCAATCTTCGCCGGGTTTAGCCCCACAAAAAGGGCACTGCAAAGTCATTGGGCTAATCGGGTGGTCTTTGTCATGTCGGGAGTGTGTCACAGGATTTCAGTTCTTGGGTTGGATATTCACGCGACGGAGACAAAATAAAGCTCCGCGTCCCTTTTTAAAGGGAGGGCGCGGAGCTGTATCGTGGTTCGCCTAGGAAACACCCTAACACTTCACGGAGAGCAGAATAAATACAGCAATCACCCCAGTCCCAAATCGGCCAGTCTTCTGTCCGACACTAGACTATGGAGTGTACGATGCGAGACATATGGTGACTCTTGTATTGAGCAGATCACAGCAACAGCTGTATATGTACTCAGGGGGCGAGGGAGTGGCTAAGGATAAAAAGACCATCGAGGTAGATGCATCGGAAGAAGTGGTGAACGCATTTGAAGCCGGTGTCGTCTTCGGTCGAATGGTGGAAACTAGGCGGCCAAAGCGCGCCCCGCTGTGGTCGGAGGACGAATGGCTTCAGGCCCTAATCAAAGCGGTCGGCAAGAAGGCAAGACCCCACAGTTCTATAGTGGAATGCAGCGTTAGCCGGGAAGTACAACTGAGGCACGATGGCGAGGAATCCCGTAAGGCGACACTCCGCGCCGTCAAGAAGGAAATGGCGAAGCCGCGCGTGGCCAAATCTGCGCAATTGGCACAGCTAGGATCAAAATAATTGACTCCTACTACGGGTTATTCGCCGGACGTTTAGCTCGGTTGCGCCCCTACCAAAAAGGAAGCAATCGAATTCTTTGTGAAGTTCGCACCGCAGAAGTGGCGCTGGAAGCGCAACTCGACGATCTCCATAGGTTGTTCGCCCTTGGCGTCACCTTGGGGATTGGGGAAGGTCCAAGAGCACTGGGAGCAGCCGAATCGGTCTTCTGTGAGCGTGTGTTCCCAAATCAAAGTTCGTTCCGGTTGAGGCATAACTGGAGTGTACTTTGTAATCCAATTCCATTGTGTCTATTTTCGGACAGGCAAGACTTACGGAACTCCTCGATATGTTTCACATCGTACATTCCCAGATATCGTATCGGCGTCAAGGTTAAAGGATGATTCGCGGCTATGCGGCAAAATGCCAGAATCCTAACTGCCCTGAGACCGTTTTTCTACCAGTTCCCAGCCAGTCGAGGTCATTTGAAGTTCGACCCTACTGGCCCATGGGTAATTGGCCATTGCTGTTTGCATGTCTTGCATGTAGGCAAAGCACCGTTTTTGCTCCGACCGATTTCCAGCTAACCACGATTCCAAATCCGGCAACAGAGGATAGCAATATAGTTTGGTGGTCCGTAGTAGTGCAATGTTCCGCAGAGAACTGCGGACTTCCTGTGACACTGCATACAGTAGCCGACGCAGATTTGACCGCCGACGATATAACTAGGCTCGTAGGTCCGTCACTCGAGAGGTTTCGTTGTCAGTCCAGACATCAATTACGTGCTCCAATGGCAATCCTCCTAGCTCCTACGAAAATATTCGATTGATTAGGTTAGTGCGCGAGATTCCATCCGTCTTGCTGCGCCATCTGTCGGGCGTTCAACCAGTGGCAGCTTAAGGCTTAGCTGTTGTGGTACAAGTAGCAGCCGGATTTTACCCGGTGAGGGACGGCCTCGTTGCTCCATGTTTCCGCATGACGGCGGGGCCGTCTCTGAATTACCAGCGCGACCGTTCGGAGTCCGTATTCACTCATTGATGCCGGAAGCTGCCTTCAAGAGAGACGAGCACTGCAATCGTTGCAGCAAGCCAGTCGTAGTACGTTATCGAGGGAAGCAAACCGCGACTCCATCTCCGTCTACCGAAACAATCTTGTGTCCGTGGTGCGGCCATAACTGGACTCTGGAGATTCCGGGTCCGTTGCTCTGGGTCGAAAAGCGGCAATAGCAGGCGAAATCAGATTCAGTTAGGGAGGGCCCGCCTTCTTAATAGCCAAATACGGCGCGTACCAATCCGAAGCAATCAACTGCTGAGCATCGGCTAGAGGCATCTTTCCCGAGCACACCTGTTTGTGCAACCAGTTTTCGAGGACATCTTTCTGGCGTGCCCCTGGCCGAGGAAGGTAAGGTTCTGGCCAAAGATTCTTGATGTCGTTCGAGCCGCCAAGTTCGAGACTAATCAGATGGTCCACCTCGCAGCAGACCCGCTCCGTTTTTCCATTTCGCGTCTGACTTGACGGATGGACGCCATAGAGAGCATAGACCTGCTTCTTGGTGGCAACCGAAACGTTTCGCTCGCTTCGAGAATAGCCAGGCACGCACACGGTCTGTATATTTGTCGTGACGGTATCGCCGGGTGTAGCTTTTGAATCGGGTAGGAGAGCCGGGCCATTGTGGGCGTAGTGAGCGGAACCAAGCTCTTGGGTCTTGGCTGAATTGGCTGGCCATAAAACAACCACGGCCAAGAATACAGCAGCGGAAGGGATAAACTTCTTCATCAAACGCGCTCCTTGACTGCCCAGTGCTCCACAGGTTATGTACGCGCATCTGCTAAACGTCAATGGAGGGCCGGACAATGGATTCCACAGAAGGCAACGTCACCGCATCGGTTGAGATGATCGCCTACCAGAACATGCTGCTGACGGAAGCGATTTTCGAGATACTGGCCGAAAAGAATATTCTCACAGGCGTTGAAGTCTTGGAGCGGATAAAGAAGCTTAAGGCAGAGGCCAAGCTAAATTTCCCGCGAGTCCAATAGCGAGCGTCACTATTGTGAGTTGAACCGTAGCATTTTGATTTGAGCGGGCGGGAGTACGGGGAAGAAGCAGGAGGGATTACAACGGGGATTTACTTGGGCGGGATTTAACGGGGGGTCTCACTTGAGTTAGCGGGCTCTTTTTCCTAAGCCGTGGGTTACCGGCTTGTCTGCTCATCCGCCAGCCACTTCTCTAGAATCGCTCGATCCTTCGGTTCCATCTCGATAAATTCGACGCCCATGCCTTCTGGCGAGACGTTATCGGTGACTCTCGCTATGGCCGTTAACTCGACACCAGCATGTTCAATACGCACACGTATTCGACTTCCTGTAGTAAGCGGCGCGGCGGTCTTGACGAGACACCCGCCCGCACTCAGATCCCGGGTAATAAAAACCTGTTCGCTCCATGAGCCAAGTTCTTTTACTTGAGCGGTTGCCGCGAAACTATAGCGATCAGATTGTCTTGGTGTGCGGGATAACCACTTGGCAAGAACTTCGTAACTCTCAGATTCAACCATACTGAAGACGACGCCCAAACTCAACCGCTGGTTCGAATCTAATCTTCCAGGCATTTAGGACAGGCCCATTGTTTCTCCGAGTTGCGTTCTCTCTGGTTGACTTTACCTAAAAAGCTGCGAATTCCGGGCTAAAAAGGCCGAATCTGTGGCGAACGGAACCACAAAGTTCGAATTCAACTCTCTCCGCCAACCAGTCTTTTGCTTTTTATTCTCCTGAGTAGATTCGGTCGAAACATCGCTTTTCCGGCGCCAAATGCGGCGATTTGCATTTGTGAAAGCTATCCGTTTCTCTCTCAGAAAGCGAGAAAGGCAGTGACGGGGCTGGAGTTTCTCTGACCCCCTACCGAATGGTTGAGTTTCAGAGAGGCACTCTTTTCGCCATTGTTTCGCTGACGGAGGGGCGGTCATCATCCTCCCCTAAGAATTCGTACCTAAGTCATCACTCTCCAAGCAACCATCCATCAAACTTTCTTCCGTCTCTGTCTGAGCGAAGCTCAGTCATTCGGAATCAATCGGTGCGGTGCGGATCCGGCGATTCTGGCCGGCTGCTAACTTCACAGCAAATTGATGCGGTGTTACACTTCGGCGGGCTCCTCTAAAGTTGTTCACAGACAGTGAATTCTGTGATCTCGGGAGGGACAGCAGCGATGGTCACAAAGCGATTTTGGGCAGCGTGGGCGGTGATCCTATTTGCCGGTGCCTTGAGTTTCGTGGCGGCGGCAAATAGCAAAACGGAGACCTGGAAAGGTTACGTGACCGACACTTGGTGTGGTTTGGACCGCGAGACAAAAGCGCCAACGGTGGCTTGCACGAATCTCTGCCTCAGCAATAAGGGCGCCAAATACGCGCTATTCGACGTAATGAACAACAAGCTGTATATATTGAATCCCCAGGAGCAGGCCGCCAAGTATGCGGCTCAATTAGTTACCGTTACGGGAACGCTCGGCGAGACCGCTCAAATGGTCACCGCTCAAGGGACCATTTCGGGCAGCACGATTGTCGCTTCATCAATTTCCGCGGCGCGGTCGAAATAATTGTCCGGACGGGTACGCTGGATCCACCCACTATCCGCAAGACGATCGCTCGGCAGAGCCTTGTTTGTGTTACTGCTCATTCTGGCGGGCGTGGCCACGTCCGCGGCCCAGAATTCGAGGACCAGCGGGACATTGGAAGGAACGATCAGTGACACCTCCGGCGGGCTGATTCCTGGTGTCAAAGTTGTCTTGCGGCAGATCGAAACAAACCAAGCTCGCACCGTGGATACCGATGACCAAGGGTTCTTCCGGGCAGCCGACCTGCTCGTGGGCACTTACGAGGTGAGTATCGAGGACTCCAGGTTTGCACCTTATTTGCATACCGGAGTTGACCTCGGTGTGGGCGTAGCCGTACGGCTTGACGTCGTCCTTCCAGCGGCCAGTGTCAATACCAAAGTGACGGTCTCCGCGCAGCCGCCACCCATTGACCCTGGCCGGACTTCCGTCACTTCCACCATCGACCGGGAAAGGATCGAAGATCTGCCCGCGCGTAGCCGCGACGCTTTGAGTTATGCCCTTTTGATGCCTGGCGTAGCGACTTCTTCGCAGCGAAGTGGAACAGGCTCACACCCCGCGCTCCCGGATAGTGGCTTCAGCATCGGCGGCTTGCGCCCGCGAAGCAACAATATCTCCGTCGACGGGCTCGACAACAACGATGAATATACGGGTTCGAGCCGCACAGAGCTTTCCCCTGAGGACGTCCAGGAGTATCAGGTGGTGAACAATGGGCTGTCGGCGGAATACGGCGGCGCTTCGGGCGGTTCCATCAACGTCGTGACGCGCACCGGCGCAAACGTCATCCACGGAGACGCCTACATCTACGTCCAGGATGGCGCGCTCAATGCTGACGATCCTCTCGAAACCACACCCGGCAGGCCAGACTTCCGCCGCTATCGCGTCGGGTCTTCCATGGGCGGACCCATCGTCAAAAACCGCACGTTCTTTCATGCCGCTTTCGAGCAGGAAAGTAACCGCGGCCAGATCGGTTCTGACATCGATCCTTCTCTCGCCTCAGTCGTTAACAATTTTCTGGCGACGGGCGCGTTCCCCGGATTGAAGACCCGCACGATCACCACCGGCTTTTCTCCGATCGCGCGGGCGGAAACCGAAGCCTCGGGAAAACTAAATCACCAGATCAATTCGAAGAACTCCTTGATGCTGCGCTATGCCTACAACAACAACCGTGAAGCGGGAAATGATTTCAACACCACGGCGCTTCAGGATGCGAGCGCCCACGGCAGCAGCTTCATCAAGGACAACGCGATCGTTGGCTCGTTGGTCACCGCCTTCGGAAGCGCGGGCATAGGCGACCTGCGGGTCCAGGCGGCAACACGCGACGCAGTCTTGCGAACGAACCAGACGGCAGGCCCCGGCGTCAACATCGTCGGACTACTGGATTTAGGTCAGCCATATACCGGCAACACGACGCGAAAAGAAGACCACTACCAGGCAACCTACACCTACCTTCGAACCAAAGGCCGCCACCTATGGAAGGCAGGCGCCACCGTTAATCGGGTTGACTTGCGCGCGACCGTACTGGACGGCTTCGGGGGGCTTTACCTTTTCGGCAGCATGGCTGACTTCCTGGCTGGCCGCCCGGATTCCTTCCGTCAGGCGTTCGGGAATCCTGGCACCGACTATGCCGTGACGAGCTACGGCGCCTTCGTGCAAGATCATTTCTCCCTGCTGCCGCGCCTGACCTTGGATATTGGCGTGCGCTACGATTTCGAGCACTTGCCCGCGGGTTTTAATCAAGATACCAACAATTTGAGCCCGCGCATTGGCTTGGCATTCAGTCCCCGCCCCCGATGGGTGCTGCGCGCTGGCTACGGGATTTTTTACGACCGCCAGATCCTCGCGAACCTGAACCGTGCCATTGAAGAAAATGGGCTGAACGGGTTTGAGCAGGTGGCCAACGGAAACCTGGCAGCGACCCTCTTCCAGGGAGCTTTCGGCGGAACACTGATATCGCCCGCCGCGGGCATCGAGCCGTCGATTTTTCGTCCCGATCCCCGGCTCGCAACCCCATACAGCCAGCAGGCCAACCTTGGCGCGGAATATCTGATCGCCCATGACCTCACCGCCAGCGTTAACTATCTGTTCGTGCGAGGGGTGAAACTTCCCCGCACTGTTAACACCAACCTGCTGCCGCCGGCCGTGCTCACTCTGCAGAATGCCGTGACTCTTGGGGTGTCGAATCCCACGCCGCAGCAGATAGGGGCCGAAGTTTTCGGTCCGGGGCGCAGCAATCCAGCCTTCAACGACGTCTATTTGTTGGAAGATTCATCCAGTTCGACCTATAACGGCCTCACGGCTACGCTTAACCGACGGATGGCGAAAGGCGTGGAGTTCATAGGAAGTTACACGCTTTCAAAGACCATCGACGACGCCTCGGATTTCGACGAACAGCCCCAGAATCCTTTCGACCTGAGGGCCGAACGCGCTCTCTCAAGCCAGCATCAAGAGCAGAGGTTTTCCTTTAACTCGCTTTGGAATTTGCCGATTCCCGGACAAATTGAACTTGTGCCGATTATTACCGTGGGGACCGCCCGTCCGATCGATCCGCTGGTAGGCCTCGACGCCAACCGCAGCGACTCTTTCCCGCTTTCAGCGCGGCCATTAGGTTTAGGGCGCAACTCTTTACAGACGCAACGAACGGCAAATGTGGATTTTGGTGTGGTCAAGACAGTTCAGTTTGGCGAATACCGTCACTTGGACCTCATCGCGCAATTCTTTAATGTCTTCAACCGCGCCAGCGCCACCGCAATCAACCCATTCTTCGGTACCGGTGCCGTTGCGCTTCCCCGGTTTGGCCAGCCGATCCAGGATATCGGCCCCCGGCAAATCCAGTTCGCCGCAAACTTCGAGTACTAGAAGCGCGTGGCGGGTTGAGTCAGCCGAAGCGAGGCGCGGGAGTGGAACTCTAAAGGTGCAACATCAGGTTATGAAGGTCCCTACAAACTCAACTGCTGGTTCGAATCTACTCCTCCGGTTTCCGGCCTTTCGGATTTTAGCTTCGCCAGCGCCCAGGGCTGATACGGC
>Ga0207039_1173_pt1 | contig 13773 bp, 12 predicted proteins | sample Alteio_BWMinCont_74_FD_153264 | JGI IMG/M metagenome (GOLD analysis project Ga0207039, IMG submission 153264) | Enriched cells from forest soil in Barre Woods Harvard Forest LTER site, Petersham, Massachusetts, United States -... | ecosystem: Environmental > Terrestrial > Soil > Temperate forest >... | reverse complement strand
GCTAATGTTTTTACTTTGTCAGCACCGATATCAAATACTTGCCCAGTTTTTGTGTCGATAAAATGATGATGATCATCAATATTTGCATCATAACGAGCGGGACCTGATTCCAAATAAACTTCTTTCAAAGCTCCTGCTTGAACCAAAGCATTTAAAGTATTATAAATAGTAGCTCTCGATAGCGGAATGGGCAGTTGATTAGCTACTGATTGAAAAATCTGATCGGCTGTAGGATGGCATTTTGTATTACATATATATTCGGCAATAACCATACGCTGCATCGTTGGCTTTACACCAAACTTCTGTAAAAATTTTTCAACGCTTATACTTTCCACCTAAACAATTTCCTCACCGAACGACAAATAAGTCACCTTCCATACTTAGAATAACTCTAAAGTTGTTATATGTCAAGACAACATACCAGTTCGAGACTTCGCCCATATTTAAGTTCTAATTGATGAAGATCTTGTTTAAACTGCCGCTGATTCTAGCTGACGCTTATTGATCGGCGCCCATCTCAAACAACTAGCAATTTTACGTGAAAGCCTTTCCTGAACAGTTTTATCTATTTTAACTGCTTGTCCATCATATATCGATTCTGCATGACTAGCAGAAAGATAAACTGGCTCAACTCTATCAATATGCTTTTCAATTAAAGGTAATGCTATTTCAAAAGGAAGTTCATCCCAATTTTCCGTTTGCACATTATAAACCGTTGCCAAATCGGCATCCCAGCAGCCAAAGCCAGGACATAAATCTAAACCTCTTCGCTTCTGCCTATTTCTTCTTTGTTTAAGCCCTTCATACAACTGAAGCGAGGATAATTTCATATAAAAACAAATAGGATTAACTTCTGCAAGAAAATTAGACCATTCAGGTTCTCGTAAAGCAATATTAGGACCGGCTGCTATTAAAACAGGTTGGGTTTTCTGCGCTAGCTGCTTCAATAAGTGACGCTCGCCTAACTCAAGAAATAGCTGAGCAGCAGTATTATCACCGTTTTTCGTGAATTTTAAGTACATGGCATATAAATGCCCGTCAAACTCAGAATCTGCAGCAACCATTGCATCAGTGTCTATTACTTCCGTTTCATTGCCATAGATTTCTCGAAATCGCCGCACTGCAGAGCTTTTGCCAGAAGTTGAGCAGCCAAGTAATACGACTGTTGCCATTGTTTGAATTCCTTAGATTCACCGCGCAGATAGAATTGGGAATATAATTGCACAGTCGCTGTTATAGGACAATACGGTTATGCCCATTAGGGGTTGCGTATACTTAGGATTTAGGGGTTTTACGCACTTTAATGGCAACTACTAAGTCCGCGCTTCTCTAAATAGCGTTGATGATACTCTTCGGCTTTATAAAAAGGCTTAGCTACTTCAATAACAGTTGTGGCCCCTCTACCAGCCTTTTTCTGCCACTCTTCCTTGGCAGCCAATGCCTCTTTTTCTTGCTCAGGACTTGTATAAAAGATAACCGACCTATATTGTTCACCAATATCCAAGCCTTGCCGATTGAGAGTAGATGGATCATGGCAAGAAAAAAATGTTTTCAATAAATTGTGATAGCTAATTTGCTTTGGGTCATAAATTACTTCCACTACTTCTGCATGCTTTGTATCGCCAACACATACTCTTTCATAAGAAGGATCAGCTACAGTACCACCACAAAACCCCACCGCAGTAGAGACAACACCAGGCAGCTGGCGAAAAGTTTCTTCCACACCCCAAAAACAACCGGCTCCAAAAATAGCTTTTTCTGTTTTTATCTGATTAACCTTAGTCTGGCAAAACGCCGTTTTTGTGGCAAAAAGTGATCCCAAAACACAACTAAGGACTAAGAGTACCAGAAATTTTGTTTTCATATAGACCTAAATAATAAAAGGCTGTAATCACTACACCATGAGCAATATCACCATTGGCAATTAATTGCGATACTGAAGCAATAGGTACTAAAAATAATTCTATTTGTTCATAGCCTTCCTTGTCAAAACTTGGACTAGCAATCTGCTTAGCGTTCAAAGCGAGATAAGTATCACAAAGGTTATCTTGCAAAGCAGGATTAGGATTGTGCCGACCAAGAAATATCAGCTCTTCTGATTTATAACCCGTTTCCTCAAATAGCTCTCGCCTAGCTGTCTCTTTAGTATCCAAATCTTCCAAATCAACAATACCACCAGGAATTTCCAAAGTTACTTGACTTGTACCGTGACGATATTGTTTGACAAAAACCACATCTCCATCTGGCGTTATTGGAATGACATTTGCCCAGTTAGAAAGCTTCAATACATAAAAATCACGGACATCACTTTTATTTGGTGACAGCGCCAAATTACGATAGACTGAAAACACTCGGCAATCAGCGACTAACGTTGATTCTTTATTCTTCCAAAGAAGATGATGCATAAATTCACCAATTAGTATTACATCAAGACTCTATTTCGCTTGCCTTATAGTTTTCATCAATGTACCATATCGCTCTAGAATTGCACAATTAAGAAACGAAGGCTTAGATCTAATGTTTCAACAAATATCAAAATTTATTATAGAAGGTAGCAGTGCAAAAACTTTTCATCCAGCATTTGTCCTTTCATCTCTACTAGTTTTTGCCTTAGCTTTTCCATCTCCCTCTTTGACCCAAACAGAAAATACAGACAATACCAAACAAGCAGACAATTATTTCAATGTAATTAGCAAGGCCGGTCTTTTACGGTGGCCACGTTCTGCTATGCCCTTACATATATTCATAAAGTCTGATGATACCACAGATGGTTTCAGACCGGTTTTTGTAACATTACTAGAGCAAGCATTTTCTGAGTGGTCCGCTGGCGCACAAAATCGGCTGAGCTTTGAATTAACTAACGATCCAGACAAAGCACAAATTCTTTGCGGCTGGACAAGCGACAAAAATGATATGACCAAATTAACAGAAGGTGGGCACGCTTTGGTCATACCGGAAGGTCATAACATTCAACGAGTACAAATCACCATATTAACAAAAACCATCGCTGATAAAGACTTGTCAGATCAATTTTTCAAACGAGTAGCCCTGCACGAAATAGGACATGCTTTAGGAATAACAGATCACAGTCCTAATCCTACCGACATGATGTATGGCAATCCTCCCTTTAATACAATCAACTGCACTTTAACTGATCGCGATAAAAATACACTAATCGCCTTGTATAGTCTTGACCAAGAAACAATCAATCATAGAGCTATCAATATGGCCAATATGTTGCCGGATAAAGACAATCAAAGCAATCTCGCCCGCATTATCCGACTCAATGCCGAGGCAGCAAAAGCCATGCAAACAAAAAACCTAACACTCGCTGTCGAAAAACTGGAAGAAGCCCATAACATTGATCCGAATAACGATTTGATCAATAGCAACCTTGGTTCTGTCTACGGAAATTGCGCAGTGGTGGCTTCCATAATACACCAAACCCAAAGAGCACAGATTTATTTCAATCAAGCCTTACCTCTCTTAGCCAAAGGCCCAAATCGAGAGAATTATCTTTCTATTTTAAGATTCTATGAAAGCTTTTTGCGTTCAAATGGTAAACTTGATGAAGCAGATAAAATTGACAAGACAATCGAAACGCTTTCAAATCGTTAGAGGTTACTAAATGCAAGCTATGGTACTTAGCGGAGTTGGCAAGCCGCTACAAGAGCAAGATATACTTTTACCTATAATCAAAATACACCAATTGCTAGTAAAGGTTGAAACATGTGGGGTTTGTCGAACTGACTTACACATAATTGATGGCGAATTAACGGATACCAAATTACCACTGATACTTGGACATGAAATTGTAGGTACAGTTGAAAAAGTTGGGTCCGAAGTTAAGGGATTTAAAATTGGAGATAGAGTAGGTATACCATGGCTAGCTTATACTTGCGGTAAATGTTTTTACTGTTTAAATAACCAAGAAAATTTATGTGATAATGCTGAATTCACCGGTTATACACGTGATGGTGGTTATGCACAATATACTGCGGCTGAAGAAAAATATTGTTTTCATCTTTCTAACAAATATGCCGCTATTAGCATGGCACCCCTACTTTGTGCCGGGTTAATAGGTTGGCGATCTTATAAATTCGCAGGTAACTTTAATCGCATCGGCATATATGGCTTTGGTGTAGCCGCTCACATTTTGACGCAAATTGCTCTTTATCAAAACAAAGAAGTTTATGCTTTTACAAAAAATGGTGATACCAAAGGACAAACTTCTGCCAGAGAACTAGGTGCCGTTTGGGCTGGTGGATCTAGCGAACGACCCGATGCAGAACTTGATGCTGCAATAATTTTTGCTCCCATAGGCGATTTGGTTTTGGCTGCCTTAAAATCTGTTCGTAAAGGTGGTGCTATCGTATGTGGTGGCATTCATATGAGCGATATCCCAGCTATTCCATACAAATATTTATGGGGTGAGAGATTAATTCGTTCGGTAGCTAATTTGACTCGTGCTGATGCTAGCGAATTTTTAGAAATTGCCGATAAAATTGACTTAACAGTTCATACTCAAGCATACTCACTAAATCAAGCCAATCAGGCTTTAGCAGACTTTAAGGCTGGTAAAACTAAGGGTGCAGCAGTATTAACTATGAAAAGTTAGTTATTAATCTTCTCTTCAATTAGACTCTCGTGTTTAAATATTTAAGATGGCACTACTGAGAAAAATTATGTATAAGCAGTTGAACAAGCTACTGCTACTAATGGCAGTTTATATTGCCCCCTTGACGTTCTTATCGGCAGAAGCAGAAGTAAAAACAGCACGACCTGCTGATACGATTCGCTTGCAACAAGCCAGTGACTTTGTCGGTGCGAAACAGTATAAGCATGGCTATGTGAGTTTTAAGAAAATGGCTCAGCATGGCTGTCCTTATTCTCAATGTATTTTAGGCATCATGCACCAAAAAGGAAGGGGGGCTAAAAAAAGTGCTTTCGAAGCTAGGTACTGGTTTCAAAAGTCTGCTCGACAAGGATTTGCTGATGCCGAAAATCGTCTTGGTTTAATGTATTATCATGGCGACGGAATTAAGAAAAATCTTGTCCTAGCCAAACGATGGTTGAGTAGAGCGGCCGATCACGGCGTCGAAGAAGCAAGAGAACTCCTCACCCAAATACCAGGGGAAACCAATTTATCTAACAAGCTAGCTCAAGCTCCTCAACAAATCGTTGGCACAGCAACTAACGTCCAAAAGTCCTGGCAAGGTTATTCTCAAGTAGTTGAACAATTAAGCCAATTGTCATCTGTCAACCAACCCCATTGATTGATAATTTAAGCCCATCTTTGACTTAGATTCTGTAAGCCTATTTGCAGATTGCCAAGCCATACTCCATTTGTTCAATCAAAACTTGTTATACATACGTATGTATGTTATCATAAATCTACTATGCGCAGCACATCATCATTATCCATAGCTTCATTGCCAAATTCAAAAATAGGCAAATTAAAAGAACATCTAGAAAATCTTTTTCCCGGTCAGTGGATCAATAGCAATCAAAGAACAAAAACCTTATCTACAGGTTTGACTTTTATAGATCAAGGCATTAGCCGTGGACTAGCCAGACAAAAAATAAGTGCTTGGGTTGGTCCTGCTTCTTGCGGCAAGACATCGCTTTTGCGATCAATTATTAGCCGCTGGCTTAGCTGTGGTTTTGAAATTGCCTACATAGATACACAAAATAAATTGTTAGCAAGCAATTGGATTTGTCTTGAGAATGCAGTAGATAAAGATAGTGCCAACAAAGATACTAATAACCAATCACCAGGCAAGTTTTGGGTGGTACGAAATTTGCCTGACAAAGATTATCTTTGGGCAACTGAAACACTTATTCGTTCTCGCATCTTTGATGTAATTATTTTAGATCTAGATTTAGCTGATCAAAACAAACAATACAATGCACAAATTAATTGGCAATCAAATAAAGTTTATTCACGTTTGCAAAATGCTTTAAGTAAATCAAAAACCGCTTTGCTTTTCATAACAAATAATCATCGCCTTCCTAATGCTTGGAACTTTTATGCTCGCTTAGATTTTCAATGGGCAGCAAATATTCAATATACAGAGGGACTACATGGCAAAACTATGCTTTTGCCAACAATTAATTGTTCAATTACCAAAGATGGGCTTTCACACAACACTGAGGTACCCATTAGTGCCTATGCCGCCAATCGCTTATTTACGCATTCGCCAATTCCAGATCGTCGTTTGGCAAAAACATAAGTTGTGGTAATGAATAAAGATCTTACTAGGGACTTGTCTAGCATACATATGTATGTTATTATAAATCTATTGTCTACATTCTCAAACAATTGATTGTTCAATTACTAAAAATGGACTTTCACATATCTCACAGGGGTGCTAATCAGTACTATGCCACGCATTGCTTGTTTACGCATTCCCCGATTTCAGATCGTCGTACAGCAAAAACATGAGCAACTAAAAGGTAAAGCATTGGCGTTAGTAAACGGAAAATTGACTGCTAGTGGCTATAGTCGTGCACGTATTTTCATGCATTCACAAGAAGCAGATAAATATAAAATCAGAAATAACATGCGTTTGGCTGAAGCAAAAGCACAATGTGCCGATCTTATTTTGCGCGAGCAAGACGAAGCTTTATATAAAATAGCCGAACAAAAATTAGTCAGCGAATTAATCAGCTGTTCTCCAAAAGTGAAAGTACAAACAATGGGCATCACTCTTCTCGATGCTTCAGGACTTACTTTGCAAGGAGGAGAAAGTCAATTTTGCCATAATGTTCTAAAGTTATGTAGTAAGTCTGGCTATACTGATTCTTCTGTTGGTATCGCTAATAGTGCTTTTGCTGCCATCGTTGCTTCTCAAATAAATAAAAAGCGATTCAATATCGTACCGCAAAAAGAAGATGCAAAATTTTTAGCACCGCTTTCTATTCAATACCTAGAATTATCCGAAGAAATCGAAAATACATTATTGACTTTAGGTATTACAACTTTAGGTCAATTAGCTAGTATACCTGTTAGTGAATTAAATAAACGTTTTAGTAAATTTAGTGAAATCATCTGGAAACCATGGGAATTAGCTCAAGGTATTGATAATTGCCAACCGACTTTACCAGAGATAGAAAAAATATATGAATGCTTTTTAGATTTAGGTAGTGCTATTAGTCACTTTAGCGAAATTACTTTTGCTTTAAAATCCATGCTAGATAGACTGATCAATGATTTAAAGCAAAATGGTTTATGTGCTCAAGAAATAATTTTATCCCTTTATAACGATACAAATAAATTTGATGAGCGCATATTACCATTAATGCAATCTACTAATGACGCAAAATTTCTATTAGAAATAATCCGTTTATCAATCAATGCTAAACCACTTACACGTGAACCAACAAGTATAAAACTAATAATCTCTCGCTTTACTCCTGAAAAATGGGAACAAAGTATCCTTGATAAAGATGAGCATTCTACTAGACCTACAAGCAATAAATTAACACAAACAGAATTATCGTTATTACAACGTTTCTCTACAAGATTAGGCAAAAATACAATCTTTAAAGCTCAAGCAAGCAATCAATACTTAAGTGAAAATGCTGGTGTATGGATACCAATGACAGAGGACTCAAATAATTCACTGAAGGAAAATTTATTACCTTTAGATTTAAAATACTTGCAAGAAAAAGGTCATCACCCTATAGCTTCTGATCTAGTGTTACGTCCTACATTACCAGCAGCAGAAGTATTAGTACATCTAAACAATGAAAAGCCAGCCGCAATCAATTATAAAAGACGCTGGTATAAAGTAAAATCAATTACTAATCCTGAATATTTATCCTGCCAATGGTGGAGCAATGCCGTTGCCAAAGATTACTATAAAATTTTTGTTGAACCACTAGCAGGCACCACCAGTACTATGCAAAATGACATACATTCTCACAATATCAATAATCAAACATTTTTGATGTTATTGACCTATGACAAACTAAAAAACAATTGGCGCATCGAAGGCATTTATGATTAAGCAGAGGAACCGAAGGATGAAGCGAACGGAGCGCTTATTTTTAGATAGAATTTCAGTGAAGCGAATGGCGGCGGTGAGCCGGCAGCAGCAAAGACGCAATGGCCTCGGAGGCGCATGGTATGCGCCGGAGGGGCGCCATTGGTCATGCGGAGAGAGCGAAGGATGAAGCGAACGGAGCGCTTATATGTAGAACTCCATTGTCATTCTGCTTTCTCGTTATTAGATGGCGCTTCTACCCCAGAAGAATTAGTAGTTGCCGCAAAAGATCTGGGATTATCAGCCCTAGCCCTTACAGATCATAACGACTTAGGCGGTATCGTCCGTTTTGCTGAAGCAGCAAAAGAAATAGATTTCCCGGCTATCATCGGAAGCGAGTTAACTTTAATAGACGATTCACATTTGATCTTATTAGCCGAAAATATAGAAGGCTATAAAAATCTATGTTATCTAATTAGTCAGGCACGCTCTCATTCAACACGTGGTTTACCAAAAGTATCTTATGAAACTCTTGCCACTTATTCTGATGGATTAATATGTTTATCTGGATGTCCTCATGGGATTGTACCTCAAAATATTGCCAGCAATAATATAAATAAAGCTAAACAAAAAATCGAATTATTCAAAAATATATTTAAAGACCGCTTTTATATTGAATTATGGGATCATAACTTATCCCAAGAAGCAATTCTTACCAAAGGATTATACGAATTAGCCAAATATTACATGATACCGTGTGTAGTGACTAATAATGTTCATTACGCATACAGCCAAAAACATATTATTCACGATGTATTAACTTGTTTAAAACACAATGTAACGTTGGCATCCGCCGGACGCCGCTTAAGGCCAAATGATAATTGGTGCCTTAAGTCTCCTCAGCAAATGTATTCTATTTGGCACAATTATCCCCAATTTTTACAAAATACAATTGAGATAGCACAAAGATGTAATTTTAGGCTAACTGCTCTAAAGCCTTCATTGCCGTATTTCCCTACGCCAGATAATTTAAGTCATGACCAATTTTTGGAACAATTAGTTTGGCAAGGAGCAAAAAAACTTTTTACTATTCTAACAGACAAACATAAAGAACAAATCAAGCATGAATTGACTGTAATTAAGCGTATGCAATTTGCTCCTTATTTTCTCATTATGTGGGACATTGTTATGTTCGCCCGCAATAAAAACATACTTGTGCAAGGCAGGGGCTCAGCTGCTAATTCAGTAATTTGCTATTGTTTATTCATTACTGCTGTAGATCCAGTAGCCATGGATTTACTCTTTGAACGCTTTATTTGCGAAGACGCTAATGAGCCCCCAGATATAGACTTAGACATTGCCCATCAACACCGTGAAATTGTTCTACAATATGTTTATAGTAAATATGGTCGTGACCATGCTGGCATGGTCTGCGAAGCAATTACTTATCGTGGAAGATCGGCTGTGCGCGATGCTGCCCGCGTACTTGGCTTTTCAGCAGAACAAATTGATCGTTTAGCTGCTCAAGTGCATCGCGAAGAAGCCAAAGAAGCAGCACAAGTTTTATATAAAATTGGCATCAAAGAAGCAGGCTTAAATATAAATGATAAACGTGTGCAATTACTGATTAAAGTTGTTGCCGGCTTAAATACTTTACCGCGACACCGCTCTATTCATGTAGGCGGCTTTGTTCTTTCAGGAGAGCCCTTAGGTAAATTTGTACCTATTGAGCCAGCTTCTATGCCTGAGCGTACTATTATTCAATGGGATAAAGACGATCTTATTCCTATGGGCATGTTTAAACTCGATTTGCTTGGTTTAGGCATGTTGTCAATGATTCAAGAAGCAAAACGTCTTATTAAATTACACCGTGGTATAGATTTTGATTTAGCCAAATTAAATATGCATGATAAGCAAGTTTATGCCATGCTGCAAAAAGCCGACACAATTGGTATTTTTCAAATCGAATCCCGCGCACAAATGAGCATTTTGCCCAAGCTTTATCCCACCTGCTTCTATGATCTAGTTGTATCAATTGCTCTTGTTAGACCAGGCCCTATACAAGGTAATATAGTTCATCCATATTTGCGTCGCCGCCGCGGTTTAGAAAAAGTTACTTATACTCATCCTTCCCTCATACCTATTTTAGAACGCACTCTAGGCGTGCCTTTATTTCAAGAACAAGGTATGCGTGTAGCAGTAGTAGCCGCCAATTTTACCCCTACAGAAGCTGATCAATTACGCCGTGTAATGAGCTTCAAACGTGCTAAAGAAAAAATGTCGGCAATTTGTTTAAAACTAGAAGCCGGTATGCAAAAAAATGGTTTTGATCAAGAGGCTATTAATTCATTAACCAATCAATTACGTGGTTTTGCTAATTATGGCTTCCCAGAAAGCCATTCTGCTTCTTTTGCTTTATTAGCTTATGCATCGGCATATTTAAAAAAGCATTTTGCTGCCGAATTTTATTGCGCCACTCTTAATGCTCAACCTTTAGGTTTTTACAACCCTAACACTTTAATTCAAGATGCCCAAAGACATAATGTAAAAATCTTACCTATAGATGTATCCAAAAGTAATTGGGACTGCACCTTAGAAAAGATCAACAGAAATTACAGCAAGCCAATGCCAACAATGAGTTCACAACAAGGCAAGCATAAATACACGCATCAAGATGAAAATAACACAGTTGAAGCAATACCTTTATATAATGTTCGATTAGGACTTAGATATATGCAAGGACTAGGTAGTAAATCTAAGCAATTATTAGAACAAGCTTGGCATGAAGCTGGCTCATTTACTTCTACCCAAGACTTATACAAACGCAGCCAACTCGGCGCCCAAACAATAAAAGATTTGGCCAAAGCTGGCGCTTTAGAAAGCTTTATTCCTGAAAGACGCAAAGCATTATGGGAAATTATTGCTCTAAGTAAAAAATACCAAAAACAAAAGGAAGATCCTCAATTACCTTTAAAGGACATTCAATTGACATTGGCTGACTTAAATATTTCACCCATGACAGACTTAGAAAAAACAATTGCCGACTACCAAACCCAGCAATTGTCCACTCATGCCCATATTATGCAATTTTATCGTGAGTGGGCTAAAAGCAAAGGCATACGCGCCTGTACTGATTTAAAAGACGGTATGCACAATGAATATCTCACCGTCGCTGCTTGCGTCATTTGCCGCCAACATCCACCTACAGCCAAAGGCTTTATGTTTTTCACTTTAGAAGATGAAACCGGCTTAGCCAATATAATTATTAAGCCCAAAATTTTGCAAGCATATAAAAAGGTACTGTTAGAAGAAAACTTTATTGCCATCTCAGGACAATTACAAATAGACGAAGGCGTAATTAACATAATTGCCAATCGTGCCCAACCGTTACCCCCAATACAATCTATATATAGTGCCAAAAACCCCACCAAAAGTCTTGCAGAGCTTACGAAGCAAAACAAAGACTCTAGCAATAGCTCAATAGATTTATTGCCATCGCGAAACTTTCATTGAACACCATCTTTGTGCACATGACTAGCTACCGCATTAAGATATTGATTTAAACCCATTTTATGAGCTTCTGCGAGAATCTCCAGACTTTTCAAAGTAGCATGTTCTCCTGCTTCAATACGGCGAACCTGCCTATCAGTCAAACCAGAAATTTGATTTTGCAACAAACCTTTTTCTTTTCTCAATTTAGCTATAGCCCCACCAAATCGTTTATCATGACTCAACTTCTTCACCTGCGCCTTGCGTGCTGCCGCTGGATCAACAACCAGACGAATAGAATCTAGATCGAGATCAATATCATGTTCAGTCCATGAGATATAACTTCCTTCCTCTGAAATTATAAAATTATCCCTATCTTTTTTCGGTATGCGAGCCAAAGCTTTTATTGATTCAAAACTAATTTCATATCTCTTCAACGCACAATTAAGCACATATAGCCTATTATCAAACACAGCCGCATCAGCAATTAATTGATCTTGTGCCCCATATTGCCAGGCAGTCAGTACACGCCTTGGAATATCTCGCCCTGAGTGCACAATCATATTTCTCAACGTACGCAAGTCTGCCTTGGCAAGCAGCTGAGTAATCCAATTTTGATGCGTATCTTGTCTAATCATAATAGCTCTCAATTTTTTGCTTTCGTTTGCCTGCCGAACAAAGTCTGCAATTTCATCCAGCTGCCCAGCATTTGCCATCACAAAAACATTATGCGCACTATCGATATCCAGATCTTTACTGTATTTAAAACTGTGTATGCATTTCGAATCAAAGACCGAGAGTTTCACCGTCTTATCATAGTCAAGCACAGAAATATCTATTTTATTTTGTCCAAATAATGTCTCTACTTCTCGCATACTTTTGTCTTCCATTCGCGCTCTAAATGATCCTTGCATTTTTCCACATAATTACATATCCGCTTTTTATCATTGCTGGAGGGACCAAGTGATTTCAATTTCCATTTCAATTCATAAACAAGATTTATTTCATCGCAAAGACGAAAAAATACTTTTATTTCCCACTCTCCTTTTTTCAGCACATGAAAATGCTCTGGGTCATGATCATTTGGATAGAATTTTATTTCTAAGCCGTCGATTTGATAATCTGCTCTGGTCAAATAGTCCCCTCCTATATTAACATAGAATAGGACAAGTTTCTCTCGGATTAGATAATATTATGTCCTATCCGCTTTTCGGGTCATTGCCCTTAAACCGGACCATAATAAATACGAAATTCATTAGAAAATGGTTCAAAACCAAGCTGCACGTGAATTAGAAATGTATTTAGATGCTCATTCTCTAACTACCTTGCAAGCGGCTCGGCCCAGGGTGGACTATTGTCAAACAGCTATTGCTGACTAATTTCTGATAAAAAGATTAACAATTTTAATGATAGACTAAATCCATGAGCCAGTTACCAAATACACTTTCTATAAATGCCCCGCTTGAGCCATTAAGCCGTTGCCTTACTGATGAATCTTCTAGACGGATTGTTGCATTCCAGATTGAACCTATCGTACAAAAGCGAGTTAGCCTATTGGCTAAACGAGCAAATAGTGACCTCCTTACAGCAAATGAAAGAGCTGAATACGAAGCCTATATTGATACTGCTAATTTTATCGCAATTCTTAAACTAAAAGTACAACATCAATTAAAAGCGGATAGAAATAATTCGTGATCTCTGCTGTTAAGCGGGATTTTGTTCGTCAAAGAGCAAAGGTCATTCCCATAATTATTAGTTCTTAGGTTGATCCTTTCCATCTCTTGGATTGGCAACATATGTTGCCACCTTACCATCTTTAAGCCTTTCCGGACGCACATATTGCTGAGAAGCATCTATATAATGGTCGCCTTGCAGAATTACCTCATTTGGCTTTTGCTGCAGCCTACCAGGGTGTTTAGGATGCTGTGGATGATTGGGAGATTTATATGTACAAACAAATTGCGGCGGTTGATTTGCTTGTTGATTTTGCTTTCTTTCGGTAACAGTCTCAGTATCTGGCCGTAAATTTCCATCTTTTTTTTCTACTTCCTTTATAGATTTTAATTGCAGGCTGCTATCATTCACATATGTAAATTCACGCTTGATACCATCTTTTTCAGGTTCAGACACCGATTGTCTTCCTTGTTGATCAAACGTCAACTTCGGTGCGTTAGCTTCCTGCACAATATTAGTATGATCGCCCATCACAATAACGTTCTTACCTTCTTCATTTTTAAAGGTTAAAATACCGTTCTTTTGATCAAGCTCTACGCCTTTGCGTGTATGCTTGTGTCCT
>Ga0207039_1169_pt1 | contig 14226 bp, 9 predicted proteins | sample Alteio_BWMinCont_74_FD_153264 | JGI IMG/M metagenome (GOLD analysis project Ga0207039, IMG submission 153264) | Enriched cells from forest soil in Barre Woods Harvard Forest LTER site, Petersham, Massachusetts, United States -... | ecosystem: Environmental > Terrestrial > Soil > Temperate forest >... | reverse complement strand
ATTTGGCCCGACCAGTCTCTTTCTCCGGTTAATCCAAAGGCAGCGATTCCTTATTATCAAGCCTGGCCACAGTACAGCGTTCACGATGTCTACCTTAATTTTCATTCTCTACCGTTGAGTTCACCAGGTTCAGAGTTCTTGAAATTCCAGCATTACTTAATGGCTCGCGCCCCAATTGCTTATTACAACAATGCCAACGTATTTTTCTATTCCTTGCTCGATCCCGCCGAAGAAGACAGCTACTGGTCTGGCGCAAGCACGCGTTACGGTTTCCGGTGGAATGGAAACACGCCTGCGATTTCTGATCTGACGCCAAAAGCATTCCGGCTTTATGCCTGGAGATCGCCGGGCGGCTCGAACCAATCCGAGGTTCGATGGGGATACATTGAGCAGTGGCTCACCCGGGGTTTGACCGGAAGATATTTAACCGCATCGCACTTCTATAGATACCAGGCGGAACAGGCCTTCCCACGCTCCGACATGAATGCTTCCGGCACTGCTGCTTTCCGCTGGCGTACGCATGCTCCCGCAGGCGATCTGGATGGCTACGGTTTCCCGTCGAACGTTAAATCGGCAAACACTGCCTATGTAAACCGTACCTGGATCGACGAGGAGCATGCGCACTGGTACGGAATGGGCGACTACTATTTCATGACCGGCGACGAGACCGTCAAAGATCAAATGCTTGATGGCATAGGCGATCGTTTCCTTAACACCTCGACCATTGTTGGAACTGGGCACTTATGGAACACACGCGCGGTGGGGGCCCAATTGATGGGCCTCGCCCGATATCGGCGGTTCCTGAATGCGATCGGCGACACAGTGGATATCATACCGTTGGACTTGGTGGCGGACTCAACTTTAAGTGTCTCGATTTTTCCTGAGCTCTGCGTCTCGGGCTATCCCGCGGGCTGCACTTCCGTAGTGGCGCCGTCTCGCGGAGTCAGTCGAACCAGAGGCATTGCCGATAGCGGCAACGACGTTGGCAGCGATAACAATTGCGCTGTCGGGAAAGGATTGAATATTCGCTGCGCCAAACCCTGGATGATGGCGATCCAAGAGGAAGGGATGTGGGAGATCGCACAGGCACGGGGTAGTGGCTGTGGTCAGCATTCGCCAGTGTGTTCTGGCCCTGCACAATTTGATATCCGTCTTGTGAATATGTGAATGGTGCGGCGGTTCCGGTCCGAGTGATAAACGGAGCGACACATCGCGGAACGATCGATCCATAGGGACAAGTCGCGCCATTCCAGTGCGGGTGCTCCATGTCATTCGAATATGCCTGATATAGGTATGCATTCTCGGAACCGGTGAATTTGCCGGAAGTTGTTCCCGAATCTTTGCCAAAAGCAAAAGCTCTGCCGGAGCTCAACGCTGAGCTAAGACGCAGCTCATAACTGGTAAATCCCTTCGCTGCGGAATTGAATGTGTTGGAGGAACCTTCGTCGGCGTTGCGCAAAATCGTTGTCAGCTTCACAAACGTCTTGTTCTTGTAGAAGTGCATGCGCACCGTAAAACGCATATAACCGTTACCCGCCGCATCGCGGTGAATGCCGTCGGCGCGAATGACCGCGCGGACTGGTCCGTTCTCTTCGATAACCGCAGTCGAGGTGCCGTCATTACTTGATAAATATTGGGTCGTGCAGGGCCCTTGATTGCACGAAGTCTGCGGGTTGACGGGCCCGAGAACCGCAAGCCCCTGGCTGCTTCCGCTCGAGACCAAAGTCTTACCACCAGACACCACTTGGTCGAAAATGTTGAAATTCGCCTTGTGGATCGTGAATTGCGCCACACCCGTATTCACGGTAATGGTGGAACCGTTGTCCGTAGCTAGCGAAGATCCGCCAAAATTTCCAGTCCCTTGAGTGAGACTGATGCCAGTATTCTTGCCGCCAGCGTGAAGATCAGCCTGTGTATCAACCAGCACCCACTGAATGTTTCCCGAAGGCCAGCGTCCGAGCACGCGAAACTGCCCCACGGACGCGCCCTGCAAGCCCAATTGAGAAATGTTGTTGATTCCGGCGCTGTCCGCTAAAGGCATACCGACCGTAACCGGATCTTGCGCCCGATCAATGCCGCTGGTTGAAGCGCCCGGATAAAGCGCTTCCTGGACTGTAAGCTGGGCCGGAAGCTGTGCGACCAACCACGTCGAGGCGAATACGATTATTAAAAGTGCGACTAACCGGCAAACCAGAGAAATGCGTGCGAACTTCATTCTGCCCTCCATCGTGCGGAGACAGATTGCTTACCGCCGGCAGCTAACGGTTGGGGGAAGCAATCTTAGGAATCGTTGTTGGGGGTCTATTGCATGCGCATAAAGAACCTAAGGGTAAGCACCGAATAGCGCAACATCCCACAAGTACGATACCGGCAAGGCGAATCCCATGTGCCGGATCACGAAACTGCCAGCTCATGGCATGTACTACCTTTGCGAGCCGAGGGGATTTCAGAATCCCGATTCGCTTTTCTTAAGGGAGAGACGTCTCCACTTGCTGTAGCGGCACGCCGGCAGCCTGCGTCCATTCCGGTGCGGAAAGCAAGAAACTGAGAGTGATCGAGAGGATGTCAGCGTAATGGGACTGGCCGCGCGAAAAACCGTCCCACATTTGCTGCACTCCGCGAGCATTGAGGAATTGGCTCGCGCCCGACTTACTCGTCAATATTTCCTCAGTCCAGTTGCGCAATCCTCCCCGCATCCAAGGCACGAGGGGTACGCGGAATCCCTTTTTCTTTCGGGCCAAATGATTGGGAGGAAGAAAAGTTCCAAGCACTTTGCGCAATAGATATTTGCGCTGATCTCCGCGAAGTTTCATGTGAAGTGGAAGCGAGTAGGCAAACTCAACCACGCGGTGATCAAGAAGCGGCACGCGAACTTCGAGAGAGTTAGCCATGCTGGCGCGATCGACCTTGGTCAGGATGTCGTCCACCAAATTTGTTTTCAAGTCTAAATAGAAGATTTTCGCCAGCGGGTCGCTGGCCGGAGCTCGGTCGTAAATCTCGCGAAATAGATCCAACGGATCGTATCCCGCAAGTTCGTGTTTAAGATCGGAGGAGAACAGGCGCGAGCGCATCGCCCCATCCGTAATCGTCATCCCGTGCAGATAGGCCTCGCGGGATCCAATCGACAACTGATGCATCACCCGCTGCAGGCGCGCGGGCAGGGAATTATGCTGCCGGTCGCCACTTGCCTTTTGGAACGGTGATAACAGGGGGCCCCGCGCCAACTCCGGAATGCGACGCCGAATATTTTCCAGCTTCTGCATGCGCACGTAGCGGCTATACCCGCCGAAATTCTCGTCCCCACCGTCTCCCGACAGAACTACTTTTACTTTCTGACGTGCCAACTGCGACACATAATAGGTAGGAATCGCCGAATGGTCCGGAAAGGGCTGGTCGTAATAATGCACTAACTGCTCAAGAATCTTGGCTGGCTCTGGAGTAACCACTTGCTGCCTGTGATCCGTCTTGAACAAGCGAGCAACGGACAGCGCCTCCGGTAATTCGTTGTATTCCTGCTCATCGAAGCCGATCGAACAGGTGAAGACAGGATCCTTTAGCCTTTCGCTCATCAGAGCGACGACCGTCGCAGAATCGACACCCCCGCTTAGAAAAGCTCCGAGCGGAACATCGCTCAGTAAGTGGCATTGCACGCTGTCGCGCAAAAGATCGAGTAGCTGCTCCTCGTATTCCTTCTCGGTGCGCAAGTCGAGAGTGTGCCCGGTGAGATCCCAGTACTTTTGTTTGCGCACTCCGTTCTTGCCGACGACAAGGCAATGGCCCGGTTCAAGCGAGTATGCGTTCTGGTAAATTGTCTTTGGTCCAGGAATGTAGAAATAGGTGAACAGATCGGCAATAGCTGTCGGATCTACATCAAGCGCTATCTGACCCGACTCGCGGACGCATTTCAGTTCCGACCCGAAAGCGATGCCATCTTTTCCCAAGCCGTAAAAGAGCGGCTTGATGCCGATTCGATCCCGTGCCAGCACCAATTGCTGTTTGCGTTGATCCCATATGGCAAGGGCAAACATTCCACGCAATTTTTCAAAGCAATCCTCACCATAATCTTCATACAGGTGAACAATCGCCTCTGTATCAGATTTTGTACGAAGTATGTGTCCGCGCTGTTCGAGTTCGTGGCGAAGTTGGGGAAAGTTGTAAATCTCGCCGTTAAACACGATCCAGATCGTGCCATCTTCATTACACATCGGCTGATGGCCGCCCTCGAGATCGATAATGCTGAGCCGCCGGTGTCCGAGCCCCGGGCCTGGCCCCCAATAAAAACCTTCGCCGTCAGGCCCACGATGCGCGATGAGGCGCGTGATGTGGGTCAGGCGCTCGCGATTCGCCGCACTTCCCGTTTTGTAGTTCCAAATTCCTGAAATTCCGCACATTCGAAAAATATCCTGGGCTCAGCAGAGTAGCGCCGGTTCAATTGACTCGCGCAATTTCAGTGTGTTGTTCGGCCACTTCGGAAATCACATAACGAAACTTGCCATTCTTGCTTGCCGGCATCGTTGACGAATATTGAATACGTACGTTAACCGCCGCGCGCAATCGCTGCTCAAACTCGCTGCGAATAATCGCTTCACTGCTTCGTGCAAAGTCGCTGCCGGTCACCAGTTCCAGCTGAAAGTCGTCAACCGCTTTTTGCGTGATGCGAAATTGTTCAATGCCGGCAATCTTCCGCAGCACGTAAATAAGGGAAAGCCCATGCATCAGGCGGCCATCCGGCGCCACGATGAAGTCTGATTTCCTTCCTTCAATTCTTTCCAGCAACGGCAGCGTACGCCCACAACGGCAAAGTTCGGAGCTCAAGGCGCCCATGTCGCCGGTGCGGTAACGAATAAATAGCATTTCTGGTGTATCGAAGTGAGTGACGACGATTTCACCCAACTCTCCGGGACACACACGCTGACCCTTGTCTCCAACAATCTCCACGATCATGCGATCGGCGGTAATGTGCATTCCTCCGTGAGGACATTCGTGAGCCACGAAGCCGCTATCGCGGCCTCCATAGCCATTGACGACCGGGCACCCGAAGGTTTGAGCAATGACTTGCCGCCAGTGGTCCCACAAATATTCTGCGGTAACGAACACCGTTCGCACTCCCAGCCTGGAAAGGTCTCTGCCTTGACGGTGGGCGTGTTCGCACAGGAGAGCGATCGAGCTTGGATATCCAAAAATCCGCCGGCACCCGGTGCGCTTCATCTCATCCAAATAGCGGTCCATCGTGCCCGGATTCACTTCAAAGGCTGACATGAGTCGGGTGCGTAGAACCCAATCGCGCATTTCGCGGAATCGATCTTGCTTGGTAAGTTCCAGCGGCGACCCCCAAAGCACATACTCGCGGTCACCGATCCTCGATCCCCACCAGCCTTCCGCGCGGCAACGTGCCGCCACATCGCTGCTGATGCGCGTCGGGCCAAGATAGAAAGTTAGCGGCACTCCGGTGGATCCACCGGTCGAAAAAGGCTGGATACCTTTAGCATCCGAACTTTTCAGATTATCGATGTTGCTGCGAATGATCTTCTTATCCAGGAGAGGCAGCTTCTCAAGATCAGCTTCGCTCTGAAAATCATTGGCGGACAAGCCAAGGTCGCGCACCAGTTCCCGATAATATTTAACCGTTGTAAATGCGTGCTTCAAGAGCTGTCGCAGCCTTTGATTTTGAAGTTGCCGCAACTGCGCCACATCCATCCATTGGTCGTTTTCCATCTCGCGAAGCATGCGCGTGGTGGAGTGGCCCTTCAATCGCTCGTGCAGCGGGAAAACTGCGCGCCGAATCAGTGAAACGTATGCCCTTTCGTAGAATCCTGCCATCACGATCTCCAGCCTTACTGAATCAAGGCTTCAGCCTCCGGAATGCTGGGTTCAATAGCCCCGCTGGGACTCCCATAACATGCCAACAACCTCGGCAAAACTTCCTTCCACGAAAACTGTTCCGCCCAGGTACGGGCTTGCCGCGCAAGGCTGCGCCCGAATTCCGGATGCTCAATAATCTCGATTACACCCGCTGCCAGCGCCTTGTCGTCGTTCAGCCCAACTACAATGCCACTCTCGCGATGCTTAATCATCGACGGAATGCCGCCGGCGCCCGTGGTTACAATCGGTAAGCCACAAGAAGCGGCCTCCACCAGTGCTCCCGGAAAATTGTCGACGTTCGACGAATTTACGTAAATGTCGTGCGATGCGTATAATGCTGGGAGTTCGCGATGGGCGACCCGCCCCAGGAATTTAACTCCAGCAAGTTTCCACTTCGCGACGAGTTCCTGAAGGCGCTTTGCCTCGCTTCCATCTCCGGCCACACTTAGCTTTGCTTCCGGAAAACGCGCTTTGATAATCCGGAACGCCCGCAGCAGGCACTCGATGTTGTACATAGGATCCAAGTGGCGCGTCACCAGCAGGGAAAAAGCGAAACGCTCGCGTTTTTTCCAGGAGAACATCTCCGTCTGCGCGATGTTCGGCAATAACGTCGAGGCGAGCTTATATTCGCCAAATATTTGCTGCAGGAACTCCGAGGGCACGCAGATCGATGTTGCCCTTCGCATCAGTGGCGCCGCGAACCAAGCCCAACTTCTAAGAAACTCGGCCGCGTTCCCCCCTCTGTAATTGAGGATCATTCTTTTTTTCAACCACGGGCAGATGAGCAGCAAAGGGCCGGAATATGCGAAGAAATATAGTCCGGAAGCCGAAAAATGATGAACGATCTCGCACTTTGGGACTATCCTTATTATTAGGGTCAGAAACTGCAGTTCCCGGATTACCGTCCGCAGCCCTGGTACGTCTCGCGCCCATGACAAAATTCCCGGCTCATCCGGATTCACAGGAATCACCCGGACGGAGACACCCTCCTGTTTCAGGCGCGCGACCAGCGTCTCGGCCTGCAAGCTCATGCCACCATAGGGCGGGGACATGGGAGCTACAATACAAACTCTCTCACTGGATGTAGAAGCGCCGGCAGTCATTTTCTCTCCGCGACCGCGGTGGTTCTCAAGTGCGCGATCCTCAACGAGCCGTCGTCGAGAGCATAGTAGGCGATATAGGGCTGTTCGTCGGTGTCGAGACATAAGGATGGATACTTGCCGACGTTACCGTCATTGTCTACGACCTGAGTGTGCCAGACCTTGTCATCCCGCACACCATACTTGAGCACTCCACGGCCACCGTCATAGTAGGCGACGTGCACCCGATTCTGCCGATCCACCTGCACCGAAACGTGATCCACTTCGCCTCGACCCGCGAGTTCTTCCACGACCTCAGTTTTCCAGCGCCCATCCTGCCGCCATGCGTACTTCACGAAGTTTTTTGTGGAATCGAAGTATGCGATGTGAGGATTGTCGGAACCGTCGAGGGCGATGCTGTTCCCGATGCCCACATAGTCGTTGTGCGTGCGCCGTGAATCGACATCGCCAAAGTTCCAGCGGGAACCGTCCCACGCGGCATAAAGCAGATCCCCCCACGCAACGTGGGAATAAGCGATGTGTGGATGACCCTGGGCGTCGAGTGCGACGGAATTAAACTTGCCGGTTTCTATTCGTTTGTCAACCGTCTCAATCGTCCACTGATGGCCGTCAAAGGACGCAAACTTGAGATGCAACAGATAACTCTTATCGGGCGCGTGGTAAAGGTAATAACTGATTCTCGGGTGATCATCCTTATCAAGTCGGATTGACGTGTAGTAATTAGTATGTTCCGGATCGATGATCTGACGATTCCATTTGTGTCCGTTCCATGTGGCGTAGTGCAAGCCATCTTCGAACAGCGAATTATAGGCAAGGTGGGGTTCGCCGGCGGAGTCAACGGCCAAAGAGACGTAGGTGCCTGCGGACTTGCCTTCCACTTGGGTGGTATACCATTTACTCTCGCCCTTCGCACGGAAGGAATACAGCAACGCGTGGTGGGAATAATCGTAATAAGCCACGTGAAAGCTTCCAGTAGCATCAATCGCCAGGGCGGCATATCCACCCACATCAGCCGAGCTGCCGCCATTAATCGTTTCGATTTCCCAAACGCGATCCGACTGAGCGGCAACAGCAAGGCACAGACAAGCGCTCGCGCAGGATAGAGCAACTGCGAAAATCACACCCCTTGCTAGCAGTTGCAGTAGCCGAATCATGACAACCCTCCCGGAGTGATTCGCAGGAATGACTTCGCGAGGTTAGGCAGGAATTCTCTTAAGCCGTAGCGGAACCCCGGCCAAGGGTCGTTCCAATCCGAGATGCCGTACACTCGGCGGCCGGAGAGCTTTTTCCAAACATCGCCAACACGAAGCCTACGTCGGTATAGCCCACGCAGCATATAAATAAGGAGAGCGTCTTCGGCAATCCATTTCGCACGCGCGACCGGCTTCGCCTGAGAATCGAGTGAATGTCCGGTCCAGTCACAGTATGCGGTCCAGGAAAGATTAATCCCGCTGGCGCTTCCCAGGCGGTGCCAATCCCAATGGCGAGTATTGATCTCAATCAGGCGGAACTCGCGGGATTCGCGATCGTACTTGTACTCAATCTCCGCCATACCCTGGTATTCGAGCGCCCGGCACAAACGTTTACTGAGCTCAATAATTTCGGGGATCGGTTCGCTTGCGACCAGGCACCCGGTGCCGCAATCATCCGGCGACTGCACCAATTTGCGGGCGGTGAAATAGTCGAGCAGTTCACCCCCCTTCCGAACATGTCCTCCCAGGATGACAATCTCGTCCGAAGAGCCCGAAATCCACTGCTGCACCAATACTTCGCCATCAATCTCTGACAGCACCTCGTACTCGCGTTTCAGTTCGTCCCTGTCATTGACCCGAATCGCTTTGCGCGCACCGACTTTTTCCCAGTTCTCGGTTCCGCGCCAGTCCGCTGCAACGACCGGCTTAAGAACGCAGGGAAAGCCCACCTCGCTCTCAACTCGATCGAGATCGGCTCGCGAAGAAACCAGCGCGGTGCGCGGAACCGGAATTCCCGCGCCTAGCGCAGCAACAGCCAATGCGTGCTTATTCATCACCCGCAACAAACAGTCGCTCGGCGGAATTGCCAGCCGGTAATGCGGCGACAAGACATCACGAAATCGATCAAGCAGCAACACATCTGCGTCGCGGGTAGGAAAAATCACCGCGCCGCCCAGTTCCGAAGATAACTTCAGCAACATCGCCGCTAAGTCGCCGGGTTCTTCTTGCGAGTTCGGCGCCCAGCGCACTTCGCACAAACGTGTAAAATTCCCGTAGATCTTGCGATCTGAGGAGAGTCCTACGACCCGAACTCCCTTGCCCGCCATATCCCGTGCAATTCCGAGTCCGGAATAAAACATATTGAGGATAATCACCGGCGGCGGCGCCAGTGGCGCAGCCGAACCGTTCGCAGACCCAGCGGGCACCTGCACTTTCACTGCAGACAGGGTCGCCATCAAACGCGCGCCTCCTGCGTCAAAGTGGGTGAGGCAGCTTTCCTTCGGCTATCATCACGTACTTTCTGCGGTTGGCGGAAGCGAAACCAATCCAGCTTCAGTCTGAATTCAGCCAGGTTGGTTTCCCAGGGAGTGAAGCGCTTGAGAAGCAACGGATCATCTCCCGGTTCGTTGAGACCCCAGATAGTGGTCACAGCGGTTTTGAAACCGGCGTCCTGAACCGCATGTGTTGCCTCGCTGTTAAAGTCCCCAGCTTGTCCGAACGGATAGGCGAAGTGCGCAACAGGTTGCTGAAGGCGCTTTTCGATCGTTCGCTTCGAACCCTCGATTTCGGGTCTGAGCGCGGAGGCAGGAATCTGCGAAAGCACAGGATGAGTAATGGTATGAGCTCCAAAGCTGACGCCATGTTTGCTCATTAGCCGAACATCTTCCCAGCGCAGCATAAGATTCGGAAGATTCAAATCGGAATCAACTCCGAGTTCGCAGAACACTTGATCGAGCGCCGACTTCCGGTTCGCGTCGGGCATTTCCCGCAGCCAGCGTAGAGTGCGCTCCATCAATGCCAACCGCTCGGAATGACCTTTCAAGCCGCCTCCCGGGCCACAACGATCCACGTAAAAATGCGCACGCGTCGTCAGCTTGAATGCGAGTCTTACCTGGTCGTACCAAGGTAACTGACCGGAATCCATGTATTCAGTGGCGAGGAATATCGTGGCCGGAATGCCCAATTTCTTTAGGATCGGGAACGCACAAACAAAATTATCCCGGTATCCATCATCAAAGGTAATCGCGATGCAATATTGATGTTGATCGTAAACTGCACCTTGGGCGACCTGATCCATGGTGACGATCTGGAAGTTTTTTGCAACGTATTCCATCTGAGCGCGGAATGACTCAATGTCGAGACCTCCCAAGAAAGGATCGCGATCATTATTCACACGGTGATACTGGAAAATGTGTAGCACCGGCTGCTCGCGGCGGCGAAATGGGAGCGGCGACCTTCGACGGACAGGACTCCATGTATATTTCGTCGCAATTGTCCTTCCCGCCTCTGCGAGCGAAGACGAATAGGCGGAAGCGGCGACTTGGCGTGCAATCCGGCGGAAGCGCGAAGGGTGCTCAGCTACGCATTCGGAAGCCTGCGTCGATTGTTTTTTTCTTGCTGCCTTCATCAGAATCTGTTTTCGCCAAGTAAGCACGGGCTCGGGGGTAGCCTTCGCGAACCTTTCCCGCAACTGAGTGCGTAATTGTGGGAGGCTCAGCGCCACGGCTTGACCACTCGAACTAGCAGACATCAGCAGGCGAGTGCTCGATACTGCAGTAGCGCCCCAATCGAGTTTGTAAGTTGCTGCGCCGGCCAGAAAGTCATACTCGCTCAATTCAGCCTCAATCCAATGCCGCATCAGCCAAGCTCGGAGAGCAACTCCGGGTCGTATTGTCGAAAAGTCAGGATCGTAACCTTCTTGAAGGAGGTGAAAGGAGTTGTTGTAAATCAATCCGTATTGCAGTGCGAGTGGGCGCTCTCCCCAATCCAGCCGATGAAACGCCAACCAGCCTTGTTCCAACGAGGCACGGGAGATGTCATGATAGAAATTGCGCTTTGCGGGATCGCGAAACACCCCGGGCAGATCTTCGCCAGCCCACCTTCGCGTGTGCAAATCAAACAATAATGGGAGCCACTCTTCAAGCTCACGCTCGGAACTGCATCGCGTGGGGTTAACTTTTACGGACTTGCTCAAAAGCGCGAGTGACGATCGAACCTTCGTCCTGAATCTTGGCTCGAGAATACTAAGGTAATTGTCCCAACTATCTGGCAGACCCAGGGTGGCACAAGGAATCGGTACAGTGCTGAACTTCCATTTCTTTTCGCGGGCATACTCGACTAAAGCCGCAAGGCAGCTCGACTTTTGCCGCGGGCCATTCATCTCCATCCAGTCCCAGGATTCGCGATCATTCCCAAGATAATCGGCAAACGCCGCAATCGATTCGGCTTCGCGACCGTGCAGCGCAAAGCAATCCAGGTAATCCGAATCGTGAGAACCGTCACCGATGAGGCGGAGCCGCTTCCAAGTTATGCCATAGAGGCGAACCGGCTCCCGATAAATCGGAGCAATCCCTACTAATTCCTCTTTATCCCATGCGGCCAGGACAAAAATCTCACGCCCAGTGCCGTAGTTCCTCCACCACGCCTCGCACCACTGCCATGTGAGAAACACTGTGTCGCTCGAACTGCGCGAGAGCAGGCCGTTCCATCGCAATCGCAGATCTCGGACTTCCTGCCATGTCCGATATCGCTCTACGTGCAGCATGCTGCCACCTCAACATGCTGACGGTGCCACAGTTCAAGCACAAGAAACACCCACAACAAGTCTCCAAAATATGGAGTCTCATCCTGCTGCATGTCGGAAAATAATTGTTCCACGAATTCCCGGCGGAAATATCCGCGCTGATAAGTTCTGGGATCGTACAGAACCTCTTTCGCCCAAGCGTGCCAATGAGGATCGCTCTTCAGCCAGAACCCAATCGGCAGACCGAAGCCATGCTTCTTTTTCTTTAGGATCGCCTCGGGCAGCAGATTGCGAGTGGCGCGTTTGAAGAGATAGCGCTTTTCCAGAAGACGCACTTTCAGGGCCGCCGGTAATCTTCCACTAAACTCGGCGAGTTCGTGATCAAGGTATGGAAAGCGGACGCGAATGCCGGCCATTTCGGCGGTTTGGGTGACTTTGGGGAGGTCGTCGTCGCCGAGCGTCATTTTGACGTCCACGTATAAAAGCCGATTCAGTTCTGTCTTCGCAGGCGCGGACCCATAGTGCAGACGCGCAGTGGTTAACAGATCAGAATGACCGTTGCGGAACGGCATGTCACTGCCCAACACCAAGTCCGGCGAGAACCTTCGCAGCAGGCGCCAACGAAAATAGCGATCGGGATTACCGGTGTTGCAGCGGCGAATATAATTTTTGGCCTTGCCAAACGGGCCGACGGTCAATGAACTCCCGAATACGGCTGGCTCGATCAGCCATCGGCGAGCGGAGTTCGGGATCCGTTGGTAAAAATCGAAAATCTGCTCCTCTCGATATCGCTCGTTCCCGCCAAACAATTCGTCTCCTCCGTCTCCAGCCAGCAACACTTCCATCCCGCGTTCGCGGGCGAGTTTTGCGCACCAGTAAGTAGGAATTGCCGAGGAGTTTCCAAAGGGCTCATCGTAGGTAGAGACAATTTTATCGACTGAATTTCGGGCTTCAACTGGTCCCAGTTTGTCTTCGAAGTGCTGCGCTTGGAAATGCTTCGCTGCCAGGTGAGCATACTGCAGCTCGTTGAACCGGTCCTCGGAAAATCCAATCGAAAACGCATTCACCGGCGCTGAGTAGAGACGCGTCAGAAGACCGAGGATGGAACTGCTATCAGTGCCGCCGCTCAGAAAACAACCAGTGGTCGAAAGATTCAAGTCAGCAGAAGTGACCCTTACAGCCGCCTCCATTCGAGAAAGGAGTTCTTCGGACAATGCATGGTTCGATCGGCGATCGTCCTCCGGATACCGCATATCCCAATAGCGCGTCTTGCTTGCGCCTTTTTCCGTCCACAGAACATATTCTCCGGGCGCAACGCGGGCAATGCCTGCAAAAGCTGTCCTGGGGATCGAAACCACGTTGTAGACCAGGTATTCCGTGATGGCTGACAAATCAACATTCTTCTGCACCCTGTTGCTAGCGAAGATAGCGCTCGGACGGGTAGCGAATATGATTTCCGAATCGGTTTTCGCGTAACAGATGCGCTTGATTCCAAAGCGATCTACGGCCAACATCAAGGTCCCGGTTTTGACATCCCAAATGGCGAGCGCAAACGCCCCACTGAGCTTATGCAGAAACAAGGGGCCTTCCGATAGATAAAGGCGAGCAATTGCTTCCGCAGCACTCGTTTCATTCGAAATCACCGGGCTGTAAAGGTCTGAGTCGCAAGCCACGAGCAAATGTTCGTACGAGCTGAATGCGGCCGAAGGCGCAACCGCAACGGAGCCGACGCCCACGTGTGGCAAAACTAGACTGTCTGCCGGAGCCTTGTGCGGAGCAAGGCAAGAGCGCATGGCCTCCAGGTCGCGCCCGGTCACGGGCATCCCGTCGTTAGTTGTTGCTATGCCGTAAATCGCCATGGGCTACTCAAGCTAACACTCGCGTGTTACGCCTTTGTAAATGCATTGTTACGGTCGCTCGAAGCTTCAGGTTGGTGCCGGAAAGTCCTTGCCATTGCCTGAACATACACACTCCCCCACAGAATGGCTGAATGGTCCTGGATTTTATTGTGGTGACGATTCCAGAGGAGGCGCAAGTACGGCACGTTGAGCCACTCATTGGATTCAAACATCAACTCGTGCGCCCGTTCCAGCAAATCGCTCCTGAACCATTCCACGGCGGGCTCGAAGTGATAGCCCGCGTCATCAGGACCGCGGTGCCAGAGCGAATCGGCCATCTTTTCGATGGATTGGCGGCGCACAGGTGCACCGTTAAAATCAATAATTCCGCAGATCCCGCACATAACTATCTCGCTTTACGCTGCTGTGGGCCGACGAATGCGCCCGCTCTGAATCCATCAGACCGCTGTACATCTCGCTGTAGCGGTTCACCATTCGCTCAATGCTGAATTGCGTTACGATACGCTCGCGGGCCCTTTTTCCAAGCGATTCTAGCCATTCGGGTGAGGCTGCGAGCTGCACGATAAACTCAGAAATCTGCTTCGCATCCCCTGATGGGACCAGCAATCCCGAAAGCTCATGTTCCACAACTTCCCGGTTTCCACCAACCGCTGTGGCGATTGGTGTAATTCCGACAGCCATGGCCTCGA
>Ga0207039_1164_pt1 | contig 14572 bp, 15 predicted proteins | sample Alteio_BWMinCont_74_FD_153264 | JGI IMG/M metagenome (GOLD analysis project Ga0207039, IMG submission 153264) | Enriched cells from forest soil in Barre Woods Harvard Forest LTER site, Petersham, Massachusetts, United States -... | ecosystem: Environmental > Terrestrial > Soil > Temperate forest >... | reverse complement strand
TTCAGCCGTTTAATTTAAGTATCGGCGCTCGCATGTTTTGGATACTTACAGTGGGCATCTTCTGGTTTGGGCAGGCGATTTCTGCCGGAGCGCCCGACGACGGGGACACAAGTCGAGGGATACTCTTGAGCTGACCGGGAACTTCGCAAAAGGTGAAATGAGAGAGAATTCACCTACGGCAGATTGAAGTCGATACCTCGGGCTTGCACCTCTTGATAGGCATGACCGGTGTTCCCCCTTGAACCTCGCATCTGGTTGGAGAACCGGCCCACTCGACGCTGTCGATTTCAAACTCTCTTGCGACCTCGGCGACGTGGGCCGCTGCGACTGAGTGCATTTGATCGGCAAAAGCATGGATGAGAGCGAGTTCACACAGAGTGTTGATCACTCGCGGGATCCCCTGCGAATAGGTATATATGCTGGTAATGGCCTCAGGCGAGAATATAGGTCGTGAGTTTAGCCCCGCAACCTGAAGACGTTTCGAGATGTAACCTTCGGTTTCTTCCGACGAAAGCGCTGTCGTCCGGCAACGTACCGCGATTCGCTGGCGAAGCTGCTGCACTTCGGGGCGCTTGAGTTTCTCTTCGAGTTCCGGTTGGCCGGACAGCACAATTTGGAGCAATTTCTCCCTAGGCGTCTCTAGGTTGGTGAGGAGACGGATTTCTTCCAGAACGTCCGTTGAGAGATTCTGTGCCTCGTCCACGATCAATACCGCCTTCTGGTCGGCGCGGAAGCGGTCCAGCAGCCAATGATGCAGCCGCCTCAACGCCTCTCCCTTTGTGTGGAAGTCGCCTGGGATCCGAAAATCAGCCATCAAGCAGGCAAGTAAGCCCTCGACATTGACATGTGTGTTGAAAATAAATGCAGTTGCGGCCCCAATTCCGCGAAGGCCGTCGAGCAACGCATGGAGCAACGTGGTTTTACCGGTTCCTGCCTCGCCTGTCATCAGAATGATCCCATACCCCTTCCAAATTCCGTACGCGAGACTCGCTAGCGCTTCCTGACTATTCGGTGTGGGGAACAAATACCGAGGGTCTGACGTGACTCGAAATGGATCTTCTCGCAACCCGAAGAAATCGTGATACATCTCTGCTACCTCACAAGTAGTTGAATGTTAATGCCTCATTGAACTCGCACCGCTAAGACTCCTGGTTGGTAAGCCTGAGGATAGACTTGAGCTTCTAAGGTACAAGAAGGCGAATCCCGGAAATCGAAGCGGGTAAAGACCCTAAAAGGTAGGAGATATCAAACGGCCGGTTTTTTGAAGGTTGTATCAGGTCCTTGCGGATGGCATTGTTGCTCGCCAAAATTTGAAGGCCGCAGACGTGGTGCCCCGCGATCGCACAATTGATTGTTGGTGGTCACCGACAACATTAATCCGGTCGATGACAATTGCTGGCGGGTGCTCGGTCCCTCGGCAAAGGAGGGCCTGACGATCCCCGTTGACGTACAGGCAGTTTATCCATCTTCCTTCTCGTGCCCGCCACCCTCTCGATCTGGGCAAAGGGGTGGAGACGGATCCAGGACAGTGCTCTACCACCTACTCATAGCTGCGCTAAGGTAGGAAGTGAGCGGTGACCGACCTCGCGTCATTCACGGTCACGGTACAGGTCATGCCCGAGGCTGCATCGCAGCCGCTCCAACTGTCGAAGGTGGAAAGGAATCCTGGCGTCGCCGTGAGGGTCACCACCGTGCCGTTACTGTAGGGGGCCGAGCAGGTGGGCCCGCAATTTATTTGGCCAGAACTGCGAGGGTTGGATGTGGAGGTTACAGTGCCGTTACCGATGCCAAACGTATTCGCGCGGCTGACCGTGAGGGTGAATATCTGCAGGGTAAAGGTGGCGGTGACCGACCTCCCCGCGCTCACGGTCACTGCACAGGTCGCTCCAGAGACTGAATCACATCCGCTCCACGCAGTGTAGTTGGACCCGGTGGCGGGCATCGCCGTTAGGGTCACCACGGTGCCGCTCTCGTAGCTGACCGAGCAGGTGGGCCCGCAATTGATCTGTGTCGGACCGGCGGGATTGGAGCTGGAGGTCACAGTGCCGCCGCCGGTGCCTGCTTTCGTTACGGTCAAAGTTGCCGACACCGTGAAGTTGCTCGTGCTGGTCGCCGTGCCTCCCGGCGTGATGATGCTTAGCGGCCCAGTCGCGGCCCCTGTCGGCACGGTGGCCTGAATTGTAGTCGGTGAGTTCACGGTAAAGGCAGCGCTCACACCGTTGAAAGTTACCGCCGTGGCACCGCTGAAGTTGGTGCCACCGATTGTTACGCTGGTTCCCGTCGGGCCACTAGTGGGCGAAAAGCTCGAAACCGTTGGCGGGCTTACTACCGCGAAGTTGGTCGAGCTCGTCGCCGTGCCCCCCGGCGTGGTGACGCTCAGCGGTCCCGTAGTGGCCCCCGCCGGCACCGTGGCCTGAATCGCAGTGTCCGAGTTCACCGTGAAGGCGGCGCTCACGCCGTTGAAAGTTACCGCCGTGGCACCGCTGAAGTTGGTGCCACCGATTGTTACGCTGGTTCCCGTCGGGCCACTAGTGGGCGAAAAGCTCGAAACCGTTGGCGGGCTTACTACCGCGAAGTTGGTCGAGCTCGTCGCCGTGCCCCCCGGCGTGGTGACGCTCAGCGGTCCCGTAGTGGCCCCCGCCGGCACCGTGGCCTGAATCGCGGTGGCCGAGTTCACCGTGAAGGCGGCGCTCACGCCGTTGAAAGTTACCGCCGTGGCACCGCTGAAGTTCGTGCCGCTGATGGTTACATTTGTTCCCAGCGGGCCGCTAGTGGGCGTAAAGCTCGTGATCGTTGGCGCACTCACCACGGTGAAGTTGCTACCGCTCGTCGCGGTACCTCCCGGAGTGGTGACGCTCACTGGCCCGGTCGTAGCTCCTGCGGGCACCGTGGCTTGAATTGCCGTGTCCGAGGTTACAATGAAGCTCGCACTGACGGAGTTGAAGGTGACCGCGGTGGCTCCGGTTAAGCCCGTGCCGTCGATGGTTACATTTGTTCCCAGCGGGCCGCTAGTGGGCGTAAAACTGGTGATCGCTGGCGCCGTCGCGGCTGCGGTATTCCCTCCTTCCCACGCGGAGAACGTAAAGTTCGGAGTATAGGCCTCAATCCCGACATCGCCGACGGGATAGGAACCGTCAGTAGTGTAAGTGAACTGTGATACGCCATTCTGGAAGACTTCGAGGGTGTTCCCGTCGGCGGTCAGCCGCCACTTGTCTCCGGAGATGATCGTAGGAGCGAAGAGTTGCTCCGCGGTGAAGCTCCCATCTGGCCCCATCTTGTAGATGCCCGACAAAGTCACATTCTGGGGCGCAAGGAAGAGCAACCACCCGGTCTGGCCATTGTTGGTGCGGTCGATGCGGACGATCGGCCCGCCGCCACCGCTGGCCACCGTACCCAACGTGACCTGGGAATACTGTTTCGCAGGTGGCGTGATGCTCCACACGCCCGAGGCGTTATGATTCGCGTCCCGGCCGATGGCGAGACCGCCCACCTTTTTGAACCCGGAATAGCCGGGCAGAGGATACCAACGGTCTCCTTCGTCCAAGGGATTCTCAATCCCAGTAAAGGTCGAGGAAGCCCAGGCCGCAGACGAAACGGGGGCCGTACCAGCCGACCAAGAGGCGATCATCGCGTTAGTGAGCACTCCGTCCCCCGCATACGCGAGCATCCCCGCCGTGCCGGTAGAATATTTTGTAGCGTCCGGCCCGGTGTTATAAATGAAGTCGCGCACTCCATTCTTGATCCCATAGATGACCGGGCCTCGGGCGATGAGGCGGAGTCTGTCTCCATCGACGACAGGCGAGGTTGGGAGGATCACATTCGCGGTGTAAGTGGTTCCAGTTGCGTCGATGCGATAGAGGTTGTTGACGCCGTTCGACTGGCTCGCCCACCAGAGATAATGGCTGTCAATCGAGGCTCCAGACGACTGGACGCGAACAATCGGCCCCACATTACTGCTGGTACTTCCGACGTGCCCGACAACGATTTCAGAGTAGTGGTCAGCCGGGATCACCGCCGTGGTGCGGGCGCCCGCATGATTGGGGTAACCAGCAGGCAGGTCGGGGAAGGCACCGTTGTTCTTCTGGAACCGGCTGCCGTTGGGCGAGAGGGAGGTGAGCGGTGCCCAGGCTCCATTCTCGGAGAGCGGGTCCTCCGCGCCGACGAAACTCGAGGATGCGATAGGCCCGTCGGCGATCATCACAACCGACGTCAGCAGGACGACGATCATGCCGAGCGGGAGCCGGCCAAGTGCTCGGAGGGTGCGCGGTGCGCGGTGCAGTTCAACAAGGTTCATACGAGAGTCTCCTGGGAAAGCATGGCTAGAAGTTTTACAATCCGCGCGCAGGTTAGCCCCCTTTGAATCGCGACAAACGCACCCATCTTCGTAAAGTCGCAAGCTTCGCAACCATATGCCAAACTTTAAGACCTTTCGTACAGATGTCATTCGAGGGCGCAACTTAAGTCACGTCTCCAAATCAATCGTCTTGTAATCGGAGCACTCTCCTCCAGTCCCTTGAGTTAGCAAATCAGGTGGATTCCCTAAAAAAAGCTGCGGTAAATGCTGCAGTGATACCTTACCCTCGTTTCGCTCTGCTGGCCTGTGGCAGGCTGACTCCTTCATGCGATGGTCAGTCAGTGTCAATTCGATTTTTTCTCTCTGCGGTTTCGCAAGGCTCCCGGCCTTTACCACTCTGAGAGTAGAATCGGGCGCATGTTTAGGAGAGGGCGGAGGTGATGAATGCAGGTTGACTTTATTGTGGTCATGCATTGCGGGGACTGGGAACGCCAAAAGTGGCGTGACTGGTTCCTAAAGTACGGCGAAGCTCTGAAGACTAGCGTGGGGGTCCAATGGAGACAATTGTGGGTCTCACAACGCTGATATTAATTGGCGCGGTCTCTGCTTCACGACACTCACAGAAATTTCCGGGCGCATGCCATGGAAGGCTTTCGAGTGGACTGGAACTTCTTTCATCTGTTCACCTGTTAAGGAAAGTGCGGCAGTCACCCTGGTACCGCGTTTGCTGGACTGAATACGAAGTGAACCACCAAGTTCGCGCATGCGTTCGCACATTCCCGGAATGCCAACGCCAAGACTGACCGCAATATACGAGTTGGCATGCGCATCTTCGGTCGACAAGCCCTTTGCCGTTGCCCTCGACCTCGAGCCGCAATTGACCTTCGTTTACCCCTATGCGAATCCGGGCTTTCGAAGCCTCTGAGTACCGCCTAGCCGAAGGAACCGTTGATCCCTTTCAGATTGTCGAGTACTGGGGAAATGCCCTATGTGAGTTTGCGGTTCTTGCCCGCTAGTCACCTAAACAGGTCGATAGTTGAATCGCCATTCCGCCCTGCTCCGATGAGGCACGCGTCAGCAGAGCGAGTGAGTTTGCTTATATCAACCGGTTTGTCAAATACGAACGTCATTGGGAGGTCAACACAGCGAGGCCACTCGGCTTCCCTAAGTCTCCGTTGCCGGGTGGGTTTGCTGACACGCGCCCTCCCCGGGCAAAAAGGCGTGCCCGAGCCACTGAAAAGGAATTGGCGTTAGGGCTGTTGGCGATACAAAGCGGAGATTGCTTTAACCACAGGGAGAAATTCTTTGGCCCATTAGAGCTTGAACTGACATTGAGGTCGCCGTGCACAGCGCCTTCCGTACAGAGAGAGCAAAGAATTGTACGACTGAGCAGCCAAGTGGGATGGAGCAATCTCAGTGAAGATGAAGCCGGAATCAGGACGAGAGGAAAGGCGCTTCTCGATCGCCGTTCCTGTGCGTATCGCAAGCCTCGATCGACTGTGGCTAGCGGAAACAGCGATCACTGAGAATGTGAGTCTTTTTGGCGCAAGAATCCTCGTGAAGAGTATATGGAGAATGGATGAGCGGGTAGTCGTCGAATCGCCTGGAGATGCAGATTCATGCCAAGCACGCGTTATATATTGCCAGGCCTTAAAAACCGGGGCAACCGCGATCGGAGTGCACCTGTCAGGAGCGTGTCCGAATTGGATGAGCCGCTGCGGGCAGTTAGGTTAATTTTGTGTCCCTTTTCATCGAGAGTTGAACCTCTGAGTACGAGTGAGTCCGAGAAATAGTTGCTGATGTCGCTTCGTTGCATGCACCCGACCGCAAAATGGGATGTAACGCAAGTCTTACAAAAAATGAGCAGCTGCACGGATGGTAATTGTAAATCGACCGCGGGGCTAGCTCCGTTGCGCCTTGAATAGCCGCCTCCACGCTCCGTACTGAACTGAATCGCCCATTGCACCAGCCCTGCCATCTGCCGTCACTTTTCTCCTTCGCATACGTGCATCGCACGACATACAGCGTGACCTACGTTAGTCCCTGTATTGAAGCGTACATGGTCTACAGGAGTATTATTCACTCGCGGTTAATTTCAACGGATCAGCAGCGATAGGTCATCGTGACGAAACGAGATTATGTATGGAAAAACAGCCCAGCATTTTCCAGCCTGATATTGGTGTGTTGCACTTGGTCGATCCACCTCCACAGGAGCGGGAGCTTCTCCTAGAACTTTTCGCGCCTGACGGCAAGGAGGCGTACTACGTACAGCTTGGCGATGTGGCACTTCAGGACGTTAAAGAAAATAACTCGACCTGTCGAAAGCATGGGGTCGAGCAGAGGCGTCGGTTCTGGAACGGTGTGCGCAAGAGCAAAGGCCTTCGCCCGCTTTGTTACGAACACCATATCACGATGGAGCCCAGCCACTTTCCCCTAAGCGCGGGCAAACCGACACAGATTCATTCCTATGCCTGTCCGAAACGCGGTTGCTCCGTAGGCTACAACTCTCAACGGGGATACTCCATGACCACCCAAGGGAGAGAATACACCAAAGGGAACATGACACCCCGCGTCAGTTGTCCCGCTGACGGGCGACTGATGTACCTTGCCCAGGTTAAACCGGAGATGACAAGTTTTCGCCTGTGGCGTTGCCCCCAGTGTACAACGAGCGTTACGAATGCGAGTCTTGACTGGCCGGGGCGTAGCTTGCAAAGCACTCGAGGAGCCCCGAAGAGGAAAAGGAGTCGGTGGTACCGTGTATAGAAATTTGCTAGGGTGCAGCTCTTTACCGTCTTAATCGTCCCTCAGAAGGCGATAGGTTACGCCTTCGTATTTCGGTTTGGAGCAATCATTCCTGACGAGCATCCAGTCTTCGCCAATTGTCTCACACGCCTGATGACAGATAGGATCTCTGAAATTGAAGAGCATTTGGACAGAAAGGCATCTGCACCACAGGCTGCTGCAGCATCGCGATAAGTCTCGTCATTCGAGAGAATGATGACCGCACTTCGCGCCGGGTGGTCCTCCTTGATGCGGCGGGTGGCATCGAGGCCATCCACACCGGGCAGATGAATATCCATCAAGATGACGTCGGGCCTAAGTTGTTGTGCTAGCAGGATACCCGCTTCGCCATCTGCTGCTTCCCCTTCCAGAACCAAGCCTTCCTGTTCCAGTAGTATCCGTCGAAGGTATCTACGATATTCGCTGCTGTCGTCCACGATCAAGACTCTCATGGGCTCAACCCCCTGACGGTGAGATTTCGTCACTTCAAAACAGCGAGCACCAATTGGGGCGGAGTGACCGTTCTTGCAAAGGCATGGTCTCCCACAGGGATTGGCAGCCTCGAATGCGTTTGCTCATGAAGAGCGCTGCGACAGCCTACTGAGGGTCGACTCACACAAACGGAGACCAGTGTCCTGAGTTAGACAGTGCTACGCAATCGCAATTCCCCCCAGTTGACCGCGCACCCCGGGAATTCCAACCCTACGCAAAAGTGACCATTGGCCAGTGGCTCGGAATAAACCACCTTCGCTGGCCGCCGCGCAAACTCGCCTGTCAGCGGCATAATCAACGGCTGTTCGCCAGGACGCCAGTGGTGCTTGGTCACCACGCGAGCACCGTGAAGACTGACGTTTTCGGTGAACGTTTTTTCGCCACAGCCCGGATCCTCTGCGCTTGCGAGGTATACGGAGACCGCGACTGGAATGCGCTTCTCTAGTCTCCCATCGAAAGCCATCTAACGCGTTCCTTCAGAACGGATAGCGGCGCTCACGGCTTGCTCCCCACTATCTCGCCTGACTCCGTTTCTGCTTGTACATAGCACGATCCGCTTGGACCAGGAGTTCATCCAGCGAGATGGAGTTCTCCGGATCAAAGCGCGACACACCGACACTCAGCGACAACCTGTAACCAAGGTCGTTTACGTTGGACTTCTCGAGACTCTTCTCCAGGCGACGGAGAATTATTTCTTGGTTTGCACTCGAGGCTTCTAATGCCAATACGACAAATTCATCCCCGCCGAGTCGCCCCAAGATGTCGGAATCCCGAAATGTCTGCTGTAAGGCGTGCCCGACGCGAATGAGTGCTAAATCTCCCTCCTTGTGCCCGCAGGAATCGTTGATCTCCTTCAGGTGGTCGACATCACAAAAGAAGAGCAATAACCCCTGCGCATTTCGGCGTGCCAGTTTTAGTTGGTGCCCCGCCAGGGCCAAAAATCCACGTCGGTTATGGAGGCCGGTTAGATCATCCGTGAAGGCTAGAGAGCGAAGTTCTTTCTCCAGGATCTCCTTAATTGCGCACCAAACCGCGAGTTGCTGCGGGTTACTAAGCGTCTGATTTTGTGGGCTTTCTGACTTCAAAGCGTTAAGGATCTCGTCCACCCGCTGCAGAATGCGACTGAACTCACTGTCCACTATGGGTAAAGTTGCCGAGAGCATCTTCTGCGTGCTAGCCCTTGGGGAACATTTCCATCGGCCCATGGAGCGAACCCCGGGGCTGCGCGTCTGATTCAGCCGGGATGCTGTGAGGCAAAGCACCTGGTCGGCATCGTTGATTCCTGAACGGTGCATTATGTCTCCTGGAGATCTAGTAGTTTCAGAACAGCGTACCAATCGAGTCTCATGAACCCGCAGTTGTACGTGCGGTCGAACCACTTACCCGCTACCTCCCCAGGAACCACAAAGTAACGACCCCGCTGGCTCAAGGGGGTGTGTCGCGGCATGAGAACGCGATCTTAGGCCTGCGTCCTTTAGGTTGTACTGGTGAATCTTGTAGAGCAGGCCTTTGTAGCTAATGCCCAGCATGCGCGCCGCATCCTTTCGGCGCCAGTGAGTTTTTTCCAGCGCGTCTGCAATGGCTTCCGTCTCCGCTTGGTCTGTCAGACTGCGAACCAGGGTTTTCAGGCTCTGTTTCCGCGAGAGTGCGGGTTCGCGAGGTGACGTGGGCTGGCGCGCCGCAGCCATTTCCCCGAGTTCGCGTAAGCTGCCTTCGTCATCTTCCAGGATGACGTAACGCTTCACGAAGTTCTCCAGCTCGCGCAGGTTGCCGGGCCAGGAATAGCGGGTGGCCGCTTCCACCAGCTGCTCGGATGGTGTTACCGGTTCTTTCTGGAATTTCTTGCTGTACTTATCAAAAAAATGTTGGAACAGCAGCGGAATTTCCTTGGTACGCTCCCGTAGAGGCGGCACATTGATAGAGAGAACATTCAGGCGGTAATAAAGGTCTTCCCGCAGCCGGCCGGAGTTCATGGCTTCCTGAACCTCGACGTTGGTCGCAGCGAGCACGCGCACCTCGGCGCCGATCAGACGGCACCCGCCCAAACGCGAGTATTGGTGGTCCTGCAGCACGTGAAGAAGCTTGGCTTGCACGTGACTGCTCATTTCTGTGATCTCGTCGAGGAAAATCGTGCCCTTATTGGCCAGCTCGAATTTTCCGGGCTTTGACCGCATCGCTCCGGTGAAAGCCCCTTGCTCATATCCAAAAAGTTCGGACTCGAGTAACTCGCCCGGCAGAGCGGCGCAATTTACTTTGACGAACGGCTGGTTGCGGCGCGGGGAGCACTTGTGGATCATGCGCGCCACGACCTCTTTGCCGACGCCGCTTTCCCCGCAGATAAACACCGGAACGTCCACCGGCGCGATCTTCAAGATCTGCTGGCGAATGCGGACCATTTGCAGGCTCGAAGCCAGGAAAGAAAGATCCTCGGTAATGTGATCGCAATATTCCCCCAGCGCCTTATTCTCCTTGCGGAGATCCATCTGCTGCCGGCACTTGAGCATGGCCGTATACCGCTCGGGTTTTTCGAAAGGTTTGGTCAAATATTCTTGCGCTCCCAAACGGATGGCTTCGACCACCGTGGTGAACTCGTTCGAGTAGATACTGGGTTCGTCGTCCATCACCAGAACAGGTTCTTTTTCACTCATGCAAGCTCTCCTTTTCTAGCCTCTACGCCCGTCGTTCATTGGTTGTCTGTCGACAGGACGAAAGTGAATGAATTGGAGTCCCATCTTCACGAACGCCAGTGCAAAATTCCGCGGACAGACAGAATTCCCTATCGACTTCCCAGTATTCTTTCGTGACCACCGCTTTCCTGCTAGATTCGCTTCTCCTACCCTGCGAACGACGGTAGACTAGTGAACCGTAGCACTCTCGACAATCCAGTGAGCCTCCGAATTCGAGAGGACGAAATTACGTCAAAGGACATAGGGGAATCCCCTGAAGTCGCCATCGACGTGACCCCTTGGACGCGACTTGGCCTTCGCCGAAGCAGCAGATGCTAGGACGGAGGCTCGGGCGTCTGGACTGACTTGTTGTCATGAGGTATTTTGCAGGCCTTCTCTTTGTGACGAAGGAAGAAGTCCGAACAGGCGATTAAGTACTGGCGGCAAAACAGTTGTATCGCCCCTATCCAAGTTGGCTCCGGCAAGAAAGTCGGCACCGATCATCTCGAGACAATACCCCTGGATTTATCAATCCCCAGCATTAGTACATCTGTTGGAGGAGACGCTCTGCTCAGCTTTTCTGGCTAGAAGAGCATTACCATGTTCTGCTAAGTAATTCCATTTAATGGCATTAGGCAAGCGATTCCACGATTTTGCCAATTTGGGAGCAAGTTCGGGAGGACCTAAGGGAATCCCCTAAGTCCAGACATCGGTTAGCGTTCGCCGAGACAAAGAGGAAGATGAAGATAAAGTCCAAGGACACCGCCTGGCTTACGACAAACAGAATTCCATTCTGCCGCAGGGGCAGCGAAGCTCTTGGGCCGAAAGGACATGAAGAGGAATTGGGACCTCTGGGGTATTATTGGATTACGGCGGCGCCATTCGTTCCCCCGCAAACGGTGCCCGCCGCGTTGTCAGGTGTTTACCTGATATGCGCTGCAATGATTTCCTCGATTGCGGTCTGCGGCTTGGGATCGATACTGCCATCTACCTAAGCGCAAGGGAACCTAACCAGGAGTCTCTTGTAAGCGAGAGGAGCATGCTCCTATGGTACGGAAAAGGAATGAGGCCGTGGCGGTAGCCACCCAAAACGCAACCGGGGATGCAGCGCAGCGCAGCGAAGTGACTTCGAACCTGCTCCGTGAGCTCGTCGCTCACCTGCGCCAGAACCGCACGTCGTTGCGTGAAGAATGGGTGCGGCGCATCACAGAGGCGCAACTGTTGACGGCAATGACGAAAGAAGAAATCTTCGCCGAAGCGACCTCAGTTTATGACAGCTACGTCGAGGCCCTTGAGACCGGGACCTTTGAAGCCCTGCAGAATTACGCGCGAAATCTTTCCGAACGCATTATTCCTAGAGGCGTGGAAACACACGAAGTGGTCGGCATTGTGCTCCTGTTGCGCGACGTCCTGGCGCGTTCGCTCTTCGCCAAGTACCAGGACGATTTCGAAGAACTGAACCGTATTCTGGACGCCTACGAACCAGCCGCGAACCGGATTGCCAACACTGTGGCGGTCGGCTTCGTCCAGGAGCGCGAGCGCGTTATCCGTCAGCAACAGGAAGCCATCCGGGAACTTTCCACCCCGGTCTTGCAGGTGCGTGAGCGGCTCCTGATTCTTCCTATTATCGGCGTGATTGACCCACAGCGCGCGCGCCAATTGACGGAACAACTCCTGCGTGGAATCCGCACCAACCGAGCCAAAGTCGTCGTGATCGATATCACCGGCGTGGCGGCGATGGATGCCACGGTTGCCAACCACTTGGTGCAGACCGTTGAAGCCTCCCGGCTGCTGGGCGCGACTGTAATTGTCACGGGATTGTCGCCGGAGATTGCCCAAACTCTCGTGACCATCGGAGTGGATCTGGGCAAAATGAATACGGTTGGAGACCTGCAAGGCGGAATCGAGCAAGCGGAGCGTTTGCTCGGCTACAAAGTCGTCCTGATGGCAGAAGCTGGCTAAACTGTATCAAGGGAGCCACGTTGGAAGTCCCGATTCTCAAACAAGGTGGCTTCCTGATCGCCACCGTGCAAGCGGCTTTGACCGACGCCGACCTTCTGCAACTTCGTGCGGCTCTGCTCGAACGTGTGGTTCGAATGCGATCCCGCGGAGTAATCCTGGACGTCACGGCTCTCGACGTCATGGATTCGTTCGCGTCCCGCACTATTCGTGAAATCGCCCATATGATTCGCCTTCGCGGTGCCGAAACGGTGATTGTGGGGATTCAGCCTGAAGTGGCCTTCGCCATGGTGCAACTCGGCCTGACCCTGGAAGACGTCGCTACGGCCTTAGACCTGGAAGAGGGCCTCGAGTACCTAAATAAGAAATTCAAGAGCACGATGAGCTGAGAGATCTATTAACGTGGCCGCGAATGAAGCGCGCGTACGAATCGTGTCTGACAGTGACATTGTAGCTGCTCGATCTCAAGGACGCACGCTCGCGATCGAATTGGGCTTTTCATCGGGGGATATCACGCTGATTGCGACGGCGATCTCCGAATTGGCGCGCAATATCCTTTCCTACGCCCGGCAGGGCGAAATCCTCATCAGAGCGATTGACGGGTCCAACCGTGCGGGTATCTTGATCGTCGCCTCCGACAAAGGGCCTGGCATTTCCGATCTTCGCCAAGCTCTCCTGGATGGCTTTTCAACCTCTGGCAGCTTGGGGCTGGGGCTCCCCGGAGTGCGCAGGCTCATGGACGAGTTTGAGATCACTTCCGCGCCTATGCACGGCACGACCGTGAAGGTCAAAAAATGGAAACTATGAACCTGGGCGCCATAGAATGGGGCGTTGCTGGCTCGGTATTGCCCGGACAATCGGAGTCAGGTGATCACCACGTCGTTTGCTCTTTTCCGGACGGAGTTCTTGTGGCGGTGTTAGACGGGGTGGGCCACGGAAATGGGGCTGCAGCGGCTGCAACGAAGGCCGCCCGCGTGTTAAAGGAGAACGTCCAGGAGCCGATCATCGCACTCGTGCGGCGGTGCCACGAGGAACTTAGGGCGACTCGGGGCGTGGTCATGAGCGCCGCGGCCTTCAACGTCGAGTACGGCCTGATGACGTGGGTAGGGGTGGGCAACGTCCTAGGCGTCTTGCGACACTCCGGAGCGCAGAGGCCTCGCTCCCAAGAGCAACTCTTACTTCGCGCCGGTGTCGTGGGAGTTCTACTCCCGCCTCTAAAGGCCGCGGTCCTGCCAGTTCTTCCGGGAGACATCTTGATCTTCGCAACGGATGGGGTTCGAGACGATTTCGCTCAGGCTCCCCTCCATCTCGATACCCCTAAGAAGGCGGCAGAAGATATCCTGTCGCGATTCGGGAAGGGCAACGACGATGCCCTAGTTCTGGTCGCAAAGTTCCTGGGAAATCGGACATGAGTGGCGTAGCCCGAAAGCCGGTGAAGCAGAACCGCCTGGAAACAGGAGGTGAAGAGCGCTATTTCCTCGCTCTGAAGGCTTACCTGGAAGGTGCAGGAGAACCGGCGTTGGGAGAGGCGTACGAGTTGGGGCGCACTGCCGTGGCCGACGGCAAGGGGATCCTAGTTTTCGTAGCTATGCACCATGCCGCCTTGCAAAGGCTATCCTCGGATCCCGGCGCGACCGGCGATGCTGCGCATATGTTGCGCAGCGCAGAGAAATTCCTAGTGGAAAGCCTCTCGCCCTACGAGATGACGCATCGCGGTTTCCGCGATGCAATTGCTTCTCTCCGTCACCTCAACGAGACGCTAGAACAGGAAATTCAGAGAATTGCGCGCGCAGTCCACGATGAAGCCGGGCAACTGCTTGTAGCTGTTCATCTCGCCTTTGCTGATGTAGCTCGCGATCTCCCCTCCCCCCTCCAGGACCGCCTACAACCCGTGACGGGGCTTCTAAACCAAGTTGAAGAACAGCTCAGGCGCCTTTCGCATGAACTCCGGCCAACGGTTCTCGACGATCTGGGGCTGGCGCCCGCGATCCGCTTCTTGGCCGATAGCGTTTCCAAGAGAACAGGATTGGCGATTCCCGTAATAACCGGGCTTCAGGACCGGCTTCCTAGGAACGTCGAGACCGCCGTGTACCGTATCGTGCAGGAAGCTCTCACGAACGCATCCAGACATTCCGGAGCCCGAAGCATGAAAATCCGATTGGAACGGGTGGGCAGTACGTTGCGCTGTGCTATTGCGGATGACGGTGGAGGATTTGACGTGTCGGCGGTTCTGGCAAGTCAGCCCCGTAAAGGACTGGGGCTCTTGGGCATACAGGAACGGCTGAACGCGATTGGGGGAACCCTAAAGATCCGCTCTGCACTTGGTAAGGGGACTGAACTGCTGATTCAGATCCCGCTGGAGAAATGAAAATGTCTATCA
>Ga0207039_1161_pt1 | contig 14634 bp, 11 predicted proteins | sample Alteio_BWMinCont_74_FD_153264 | JGI IMG/M metagenome (GOLD analysis project Ga0207039, IMG submission 153264) | Enriched cells from forest soil in Barre Woods Harvard Forest LTER site, Petersham, Massachusetts, United States -... | ecosystem: Environmental > Terrestrial > Soil > Temperate forest >... | reverse complement strand
TTCGATTTCCTACTATAAAGTAAATAAACCAACATCCCGATAAAATTCCACACGATAAAGTATATCCAAGTTTTTACAGACAGATTAAACATAAGATATAAACACAGTAAAATACCAAGCACCGGGATTAAAGGATGAAAAGGAATTTTAAAAGGTCTTGGAAAATCTTTTTTATAGTGCCGCATAGCTATTACACCACCGCACACAAATGTAAATGCAGATAATGTTCCGATATTCACTATGGCTGCTGCTTGGTCCAAAGGAACAAATCCTGCAATCAATGCAATCACTAATCCACTTAATAAAATTATTTTAATCGGCGTATGTGTTTGATAATGAATACTGGCAAAAAAAGGTGGAAGAAAACCATCACGTGCCATGGCTAATAAAATACGAGTTAATCCATAATACATGACTAACATGACAGTTGTTAAACCTGCGATAGCACCGATTGCAATAATACCGGAAGCAATTGGATAACCAATACGTAATAAAGCTTCTGCCACCGGAGAAGAAACATTTAATTGCGTATAATGCATAATACCAGTCAGTAATAATGCAACTACAATATAAATCAATGTACAAATGAATACAGAAGTAATAATACCTATCGGTAAATTTTTTTGTGGATTAATCGTTTCTTCAGCAGCGGTTGAAACAGCATCAAATCCGATATATGCAAAAAAAACAATAGCTGCACCACCTGCAATACCATTCCAACCAAAGGGAGCAAAAGGATGCCAATTAACACTTTTTACATTTAAACTGGCAATGACAATAAAAATGGCAATAACACTGAGTTTAATGATAACCATTACAGTATTAAAGTGAGTACTTTCTTTTACACCAATACTCAATAAAATTGAAAGTATCATTACAATTAAAAATGCAGGTAAATTAATTAATCCACCTTCAGTTGGGTTGGCTAATAATATTTTAGGTAAACCATGATGAATAACTTCTAAAGCATTATTCATGTAACCCGACCAACCAATCGCAACTGCAGAAACTGAAACGGTATATTCTAATATTAGTGCCCAACCAATTATCCATCCTGCAAATTTTCCAAAACTGACATGTGTATATTGATAAGCACTTCCACAACCACCAATGCTAGCAGCCATTTCTGCATAAGCTAATGATGCAAATAATGCAGCACATCCTGCGAGAATATAAGAAATGGTAACAGCAGGTCCTGCTTTAGTGGCTGCTGCAATACCGGTTAATACAAAAACACCTGCACCAATAATCGCGCCAATGCCTAAAAGAGTCAGATCTAATGCTGTGAGACATCGATGTAGTTGGTGGTCTTGCATCATTATCCTAATTATCTTTTAAAATACTATTATGTCGACTATATAAAAAATAAATGAATAAACCTACACATAACCAAATAGTAAAACAAATCCATGTTGTTTTAGAAAGATTTATCATTAAATAAAAACAAAAACCAATGCCAGCTAAAGGAATCAGTGGATTCCATGGTAATTTAAAAGGGCGTGGCAAATCAGGTTGCATAATGCGTAAAGCAATCACACCTGTGCATACAATAATAAAAGCAGAGAGTGTGCCAATATTCACTAATGCTGCTGTTTCACGTAACGGCATTAATCCTGACATCAATGCGATAATCACACCACTGATTAAAATAACAGGCACAGGTGTTTGTGTGCGAGGATGTACTTTTGCAAATATCGGTGGTAATAATCCATCGCGTGACATGGCTAATAAAACACGTGTTAAACCATAAAACATAACTAATATGACGGTCGTTAAACCTGCAATAGCACCCAGTGCAATAATACCAGCAACTAAAGGATACCCAATATGTAACATCGCATATGCAACCGGTGATGAAACATTTAAATCGGAATAATGAATGATACCAGTGAGTAAAATAGCCACTAACATATACACTAAAGTACATATGATGACAGAAGTAATAATCCCAATGGGTAAATTACGTTGCGGATTAATAGTTTCTTCGGCTGCAGTAGAAACTGCATCAAATCCAATATAAGCAAAAAAGATAATCGCAGCCCCTTGTGCGATACCATTCCAACCAAAAGGTGCGAAAGGATGCCAGTTATTAGTGTGTATATTAGCCATTGCAACACAGACAAAAATGGCAATAGCCAGTAATTTAATCATGACGATGAAAGCATTAAATCGAGTACTCGCTTTGACACCGATGCACGTTATCATAGCTAACAAGAGAACCAATAACATGGCAGGCAAATTACACCAACCACCCATTGATGGATCTGTCACTAATTGTTGTGGCAAAGATATATTAAGAGATTGTAAAGCATTATTCACATAACCTGACCAACCAATGGCAACACTTGATACTGCAACCGAATATTCAAGTAATAAAGCCCACCCAATGACCCAGGCGATCAATTCACCGAAAGCGGCAAAGGCATAATTATAAGCGCTGCCACACCCACCGATACTGGCTGACAATTCTGCATAAGCTAGAGCAGTAAACATAGAAGCCAGGCCTGCCAATATATAAGAAACACTAATCGCAGGGCCAGCTTTGGTAGCGGCAGCAATACCGGTTAACACAAACACACCCGCACCAATAATGGCTCCAATCCCTAGCAATGTGATATCAGTAGCAGTCAGACAACGACGTAAAGAAGAATGATTATTTAATGAAATAGGCTTAGTGCGGAATAGACTCATAAGTGATACCATCCCTGTGTTTTTTAACCCTAGCCAATACCATAGCATAATTTGTGGATAAAAAAAATTCATTCGTAGGAGAAAGGAATGACTTACCAAGTAACGCATTACATTAATGGAAAAGAAGTAACATCAACAGGTCGAACACAAGAAATTTTTAATCCTGCAACAGGGGAAGTCATTGGTAAAGTGACCATGGCTGATAAATCCATCATTGAACAAGCCATTCAAGCCGCTAAAGCTGCTTTTGTAACATGGTCGGCCATGACACCCTTAAAGCGAGCACGTATTTTATTTAAATTTAAAATGTTACTGGAAGACAACATTGATGAATTAGCAAAAATAATAAATCAAGAACATGGAAAAACCTTAGTAGATGCACGTGGTTCGATTCAACGCGGAATTGATGTTGTAGAATATGCCTGTGGTATTCCCAATTTATTAAAAGGTTCTTTCACAGAAGAAGTTGCGACTGAAATAGATAGTTATTCAATACGTCAACCATTGGGTGTTTGTGTTGGTATTACACCTTTTAATTTTCCAGCGATGATTCCATTATGGATGTTTCCCATTGCAATTGCCTGCGGCAACACATTTATTATTAAACCTTCTGAAAAAGATCCTTCCTGTGCTATTAAAATTGTAGAGATAGCAAAAAAAGCAGGTATACCGGATGGTGTTGTGAATGTTGTTCAAGGTGATAAAGAAGCAGTTGATGCATTGATTACACATCCTGATGTAAAAGCAGTGAGTTTTGTAGGATCCACACCGATTGCAGAATACGTTTATAAAACAGCAACCAGTCATGGTAAGCGTGTGCAAGCATTTGGTGGTGCAAAAAATCATTGTATTGTGATGCCGGATGCTGATTTAGATCAAGCAGCGGATGCGATTATTGGCGCAGCGTATGGATCAGCAGGCGAACGTTGTATGGCTATTACGGTTGCAGTCACAGTGGGAGATCAAGTTGCAAATGAATTAATTGAAAAAATTAAACCACGCGTAAAAGAATTAAAAATTGGCCCCGGAAATATTGCAGACATTGAAATGGGACCTTTAGTCACTCAAGCACATTGGGATCGAGTCAAATCCTATATTGATCATGGTGTCGATGAAGGTGCTGAATTAGTAGTCGATGGACGTGATTACAAACCTAAGGGACATGAAAAAGGATTTTATATGGGAGCTTCACTTTTCGATAAAGTGAAACCTGATATGAAAATTTATAAAGAAGAAATTTTTGGTCCTGTATTATGTATTGTCCGCGCACCAGATTTTAATAGCGCATTAAAATTAGTTAATGAACATGAATTTGGAAATGGAACTTGTATTTTTACTAACGATGGAAATGCTGCACGTACATTTGCATCCAAAGTACAAGTGGGCATGATTGGTATTAATATTCCGATCCCTGTGCCGGTTGCATATCATAGTTTCGGTGGATGGAAACGTTCTATGTTTGGTGATGTACATATGCACGGACCCGAAGGCGTACAATTTTACACGAAATTAAAAACAGTCACTCAACGTTGGTTTAAAAGTAAAAAAGGTGCAGATTTTACAATGCCTACGCATTAATAATGTAGGGTGGATTAGCGTCGCAGGCGCGTAATCCACCAAACATGATTTAAATAAGGAAATATATCGAATGACAAAAATAAGTTTTATTGGACTTGGTCATATGGGAAATCCAATGGCCAACAATTTATTGAAAGCGGGTTTTGATGTAAAAGTATTTGATATCGTTCCTGCTGCCGTGCAAACATTAACATCAAAGGGTGCTAAAGCAGCCACTTCATTACAAGATGCGGCAACCGATGCAGATGTAATTATTACTATGTTACAAACAGGTGAACAAGTTAGTAAAACGTGTTTAGCTGAAGATGGCATATTTCCTCATGTTAAAAAAGGCACGTTATATATTGATTCCTCTTCCATTGATATCGTAACAACAAAGAGTTTGCACAATATTGCAAATACTTCTGGCATAAAAATGCTAGATGCACCTGTCTCAGGCGGTGTTGCTGGAGCTGAAGCAGGCACATTAACATTGATGGTCGGTGGTGAAGAAAATAATTTTAATGCAGCTAAACCCATATTAGAAAAAATAGGTAAAAAAATTGTTTATGCAGGAGCAGCAGGCGCAGGACAAGCAGCGAAAATATGTAATAATTTATTATTAGGTATTTCTATGATTGGAGTGTGTGAAGCTTTTAATTTAGCAAAAAAATTAGGATTAGCACCTGAAAAATTTTATGAAATCAGTTCTAATGCATCAGGGCAATGTTGGTCGATGACAAGTTACTGCCCTGTACCAGGCATTGTTTCAACTGCGCCTTCCAACCAAAATTATCAACCCGGGTTTATGGCAAAAATGATGTTAAAAGATCTGCGTTTGGGACAACATGCAGCAGAAAGTGTTGCTGCATCTATTCCATTAGGCGCTGAAGCTGCTGAACTGTATTCCTTATTTGTCGAACAGGGATTTGGTGAAAAAGATTTTTCGGGGATTATTGAGTGGTTGGGGGGAAGGAAATTTTGATAATATGACTGACAAAATAATAACTGCAAAACTTACAAAATGGGGCAGTAGTCTCGCTTTACGAATTCCACCATCTATTGTTCGCAAGCTTGATTTACGCAATGGAGCGCTGGTCAAGTTAGAAGTCCAAATTGATATTATTGTTGTGAAGCCAATAGACAAATGTAAATTAACATTAGAAGAACGTCTCGAATTGTTTGATCCTAAAATCCATACATGAGAAAACTTGTATGGATTTTATTATATATTGAAAACTAACAACTGACTAAGGTTTCGGCACATCTGGTTTTTCCTCAACCGGAGTCGAATGTTTAAAATCACAGTGTGAAAAATCTTTTGCTTTTTTCTGATCGTCAGGAGCAGCAGTATTAAAGAAAATATGATCAATTCGTTTAAAAGTTTCAAGACCCTTCACCATAATCTGTTTCAAAGCTAAAGGTTTTTCACTTAAAGGAAGACCTAATTCAGCTTCAAGTCTGTTAATGTTTTGGAAGACGAACGGTAATTGATCTTGAAACTGCCCCGATTTTAAATGAGTTTCAAAAAATTTTTTTCTAAAATTTAAGTCAACTTCTTGAAATTCCTGGACTGTTTTGGGCGGTCTGCCATGAATAAAAATATTGTTGGGATGTTCAGAAAGTTTAGATCCATTGGGAAAAAAAATCGTAACCCAATCAACATCTCGATGGCATTTATAAGCATACTCGCCAATTGTTACTTTTTCGTTGCTGATCTTAAAGTCATTTCTAAACATTTTTGTTTCCTCATTTTGTTGTTTTACTCAATCACAAATTTCTCATCCAACGTATGTCGCGAAATAATCAAGCGCATAATTTCATTAGTGCCCTCGAGTATTTGATGAACGCGCAAATCGCGAAAATACCTTTCAATTGGATATTCACAAATATAACCATATCCGCCAAAGATTTGTAAAGCATTATCACATATCGAAAAGGCGTGATCTGTCGCAACTCGTTTCGCCATTGCACAATACATAGGCGCTTTCGGGTCTTTTTTATCCAGCGCATGTGCAGCGCGATAGACCATCAAGCGAGACATTTCAAGTTCAGTCACCATGTCAGCAAATTTAAATTGTAATGCTTGAAAATCAGATAGTTTCTTTTTAAATTGATGTCGTTCATGCATATGTTGTTTAGCTAATTGTAAACAAGCTTTTGCACCACCAATCGCACACGCAGCAATATTAATTCGTCCACCATTTAAAGCTGATAATGCAATATTGAATCCTTGTCCTTCTGTTCCAATTAAATTAGTCACAGGTACTTTGCAATTTTCAAAAAATACCATGGTAGTGGGTTGACTATGCCAACCTAATTTAATTTCTTTTTTTCCAAAACTTAAACCAGGCGTGTCTTTTTCAACGAGAAGACAACTAATTCCCTTAGGTCCTTCACCACCGGTACGCACCATGACTGCATAAATGTCACTGACAGAACCACCGGAAATAAAGGCTTTCGTCCCATTTAAAATATAATGATCGCCTTCACGCACCGCTGTTGTTTTTAATGAAGCAGCATCTGAACCGGAATCAGGTTCTGTTAAACAATAACTGCTGATTTTATCCATAGTCGCTAATTGTGGGACCCATTTTTTTCTTAAAGTTTCATTGGCAAATTGGTCAATCAACCAAGTTACCATGTTATGAATAGTTAGATAAGCAGTTGTAGAAACACACGCAGTGGCTAATTCTTCAAAAATAATAGCACCATCTACTCGACTTAAACCTGTACCACCGACATCATCGCGTACATAAACTGCTGCTAAACCGAGTTCAGCCGCTTTACGTAATGTTGGAATGGGAAATATATGTTGTTCATCCCATTCTTTAGCATAAGGTGCCATTTCATTGATAGCAAAATCTCTAGCAAGCGTTTGAAAAGCTTGTTGATCTTCAGATAAAGTAAAATCCATTTGGTATGTCCTTAAATTAAAATTTTTTATGTGGGAATATGTTCTTTTGCAAATAAATCCTGAATCGTTTCACGTTGTCTAATAACATGAATTTTGTCACCATCCACCAATAGTTCAACAGCACGTGGTCTTGAATTATAATTCGAACTCATTGTAAATCCATAAGCGCCAGATGTAAGCACTGCAATTAAATCACCTGAGGTTAAATTTAATTGTCGATCTTTTCCTAAAAAATCACCCGATTCACACACGGGGCCAACAATATCATATAATTTATTATCAGCATGTTTGTTTTGATTAACAGGAACAATATGTTGCCATGCATTATAAAGAGCAGGGCGTAATAAATCATTCATGCCTGCATCTACAATCGCAAAATTTTTATTTTTATTATGTTTTAAATATTCAACTTTAGTTAATAAAATACCAGCACTGGCAACAATCGCTCTTCCTGGTTCAATCACAACTTCTAATTTATATTTTTGAATTTTATTCACTAAGGCATAAATATATTCGTGTATCGCTGGAGGCGTTTCATTTTGATAACGAACACCTAAACCACCACCAAAATTAATATATTTTAATGTCATGTCATCTTCAGCTAATCGATCAACCAATTTTAACAATGAATCAATCGCTTCAATAAAAGGTTCTAAATCGGTTAATTGAGAACCGATATGACAAGCTAAACCAATCAACTTAACATGCGATAAATTTTTAATATGTTTGCAAAGTGGTAGTGCATCATTAATATCAATACCAAATTTATTTTCTTCCAAACCGGTTGCAATATAAGGATGTGTTTTAGCATCAATGTTTGGATTTATTCGTAAGGCGATTTGTGCAATACAATTTTTATTTTTTGCAAGCGTCTGTAAACGATCTAATTCATCTAATGATTCAATATCAAAACAAAAAATATTGGCTTCTAAAGCACGGTTGATCTCAGTTTCAGATTTACCAACACCTGAAAAAACAATTTTTTGTGGATCACCACCGGCAATGAGTACACGCTCTAATTCACCTTGAGAGACGATATCAAAACCAGATCCTAGTTTGGCTAAAATATTTAAGATAGCAAGATTGGAATTGGCTTTAACGGCATAGCAGATTTTATGAGGATGGCTTCCAAAGCTTTCATCAAAGGTGCGCCAACTATTGACGATGGCTGCCTTTGAATAAACATAACAAGGTGTGCCAAACTGTTTGGCAATCTCAGTTAAGGCTACATTTTCTGCAAATAATGTGTCGTCTTTGTATTGGAAGTAATCCATGAGCCCCTCGGTGTGTAAATTGGATTCTTATTATAACTACATCAACTCATTCTTGCTATCTGCAACTTTAGTATCAATCCCCCACCTCGCTTATGCTCGGCACCCCCTTTTTTCAAAGGGGGTTAAATCACCCTCTTTGAAAAAGAGGGTCGGCGCGTTAGCGCCGGGGAGATTTACTGGGTGTGGTGGGCTCCGGACTCAGCTCTGCCCGACATTCTTCAAGACGATCGGTTAATTTTTGGAACCAGCATAATAGCGCATCTTTGTTTGGTTCGGATGGATAACGTTGTTGCTCGGATTGAAGGTCTACTTCATGTTTATTAACGAGCTTGTATACAGTTTGATGCAAAGCAAAAAGAGGCTGGTTCAATGCATTTACACAGGCTTCAGTATAATTGTATAAGCTATCAAATTTCGCTACAAAATCATCACTTATAAAAAGATGATACACTTTTTCTTGTAGTAAATTAATCAGAGTAAATTTATCGGCTTCAGCTTTAAATTTTGGCAATTGACTATATTTTTCAAAACAATCAATAGGTTCATGAATTGTTTTTAATTCAAAAATTAATACATGTTCAACATGTTTAAATTGATCACGGGTAATGGACAGATTGGTTTTAAATAAATTTGAAAGTGTATATTCATGTTGAACTGCTTCATTAATTTTTTTTCGCACTTCTTGAATTTCTGAATTTAATAATGTTACATTGTAATTTTCATTAGAATCCAAGCGGAAATCTTTTTCTTTGTAAGCAAAATGTATATGATTATGATATAGATTAAAAATTGAAAGATTGCTCATCGCTTCTTCAACTTGTTTAGGAAAATTTTTAACTAAGTAACAAAGAATATCATTATAATTTCCCGGCCCCCTTGCGCTTAAAGCAGCTCTCATGATAGGTGTCCAGGTATTTTTTATAAATTTATGAACATTGTAATCATAGTTTTCGGTTTCAATCATTGCAGCTGCATATATCACTTCATGTTCAAGTAGACAATCAAAATAATGAATAGGCAAGTCTAGTGCAACAGCAACATGTAACGAATGATTTTTTCCGCTTAAATTAATATTAGCGCCATATTTAATAAAATATTTAGATATTTCTAACTGGTGCGTACGATATTTAATTAATATTTCATTTAATAATTTACCTGCTTCATCTGGATCGTTTACACATAGATGATAGATCAGTGTGGCAATCAATTTTTCTGATAGTTTGTTAACATTAATAGTTCTGGATGAAGATGTATCAATCTTAGATTCAGATGCTTGATTGATATTTTTTGGTAATTCTATTCGTTCAGCAAGACTTGAGCTTTTGTCATAAAATGCAAAAAGCGCTTTGCGGAAAAGATCACGCGAATAATGATGGATCGAAGAATAGTTATAGAATCGATTACCTACATGGTCTATAGATAGTGGGGATGCATCTTTTTCTTCTTCATGAGATACACGTTTATCGACTGAAGTGATGTCTTTAATAATTGAGTTTAGCTCAACAACAAGATGATTCTGGGCGGATGGAATCAAACCTCTAACAGTATTTTTAAAAAAAATCTGGTGTGATATTTTAGCACTCTTTGAATCATGAATTTTTTGCAAATTTGAATAAGGCAACATGGATAAAATAAATTTGTTAAGTTCTTTCGGATAAAAATCAGTAAAAGGTTGCCCGCCACTGGTTTGTTTACCTTTTTCATCAAATTGTAATTCATTTTTATGTTCTTGGTTTTCTGGTTTATGTAACATTATTTTCTCCTTTTGTATTTTTTCTTTCTTTCATGTCATCCTAGCTGTCATCCTGAGGAGCGTTTTTTGCGACGAAGGATCTCCTTGGTATGAAGATCCCTCGGCTTCGCCTAGGGATGACAATAATAGGCAGAAAAGTATTATAAAATCCCCATATCTTGTAAAGTTTTCTTTTTTTGTATAATATTTAACAAATCAATACCTATTTATGAGTATAAATGACGCAAAAATCAATTGAAATAAAAGATCAAACCATTCATATCTGGCAGATATCTTTAGTTGCTTCTCAAGAAGAATTAAACCATTTACACAGTTTATTAAGTACAAATGAACTCGCACGTGCTAATCGTTTTAAATTTGAAAAACATCGTAATCGATTTATTATTGCACGTGCTCATCTAAGAAAAATTCTAAGTTATTATTTGAATTGTTTACCTCAAGATATTCATTTTCAATACGCACAACGTGGTAAACCTTTTTTAACCGATACATCATTACAATTTAATCTCTCACATTCAGAAGATGTTGCTATTGTTGCATTACGTAATCAATATGATATTGGTGTAGATATTGAAAAAATTGAATCGCCTTTTAAAGAGGATGTAGCAAAACGATTTTTTAGTGATAAAGAATATAAACTATTACAAACATTAGATGACTCTCAAAAAGTAAAAGCTTTTTATACCATTTGGTCAAAGAAAGAAGCGTTAATTAAAGCATTAGGAGAAGGGTTATTTGCGCCTTTAGATAAATTTTCTGTGACATTGAATCCAGATGTTGAAGTCATTGAGTTATTACATCAAAATCAAATCGTTCAGTATTTTGTTAAAAATATTTTTATTAATAATGAATATGAAGCCGCTATTGCAACCGCACATCCTTTTGAGGATATTCTTTTCCAACGCCCCCTTTGAAAAAGGGGAGGCGTGAGTAGTTGCATCCTTATTCTAAAAAATTTGACAAAAACCTCGCCTTATTCTAAAAAATTTGACAAAATACAGGTAAAGAGGACTCTTAATGGAAAAAATTTCACGAAATCAACCTTGGCCTGAAATTGTCTTTGGGTCTTCTGATAGCAAAAAATCTCAAGCTATCCGTAGAGCTATTCATTCAGGCGAACTTAAAAAGTTAAGTGCCAAGCTTTATACATCCAATTTAAAAGACAAGCCTGAACAGATTATCAAGCGTAACTTATATCATATTTTAGGAGAATTATTTCCAGGTGCTGTTTTAAGTCATCGTACAGCTTTAGAAGCAGGACCTTCAAAAGATAATGTCGTGTTTTTGACATATAAATATACCAAAAATATTTCATTACCAGGCCTTACTGTCAGATTGTTGCAAGGACAGGAAGCAATGCCAGGTGATACACCTTTTATTGCAAATTTATTTTTAGCTTCCCGTGAACGGGCATTATTAGAAAATTTGCAAACCAGCCGTCAACGAGAAACGCATGCAAAAACATTACCACGCACAGAAATTGAAAGTTATCTGGATAGATTATGTAATTCTTACGGTGTTGAAGAATTAAATCGAGTGCGTGATAAAGCAAAAACTCTTTCAAAAAAACTTCATTTCGAAAAAGAATTTAAAATTCTTGATAAAATAATTGGTGCTTTATTAGGAACGAAAGAAAGTACGCTATTACAAACCTCTCAAGGCAAAGCACGAGCATCAATCAGTTGAAGATTTTTTTGAATTATTGAAAACACGGCATGCTTTTCTAATGTCTGCAAGAAAAGAAAAAGAACCTGGTCAATTTAAAAATAAACTTAATCGAGCAGGCAATACTGTTTTTGTAAAAAAAAGGTAGACAAGAAAGCTGCAAGTTATTCATTTTTTTATTTTTTTCGTTACAGGATCTATATCTTGGGTTTCTCCATCTGTCTTCAATTCAGCACTAAAAGAAAGTCCTCCAGATTGAGCTTGTGCAGCATTAGAATGAGTTATTAGGTCAGCTTTTCTTTTTTTCGTTACTCCTTCTTTACTTTGACCTTGGATTGATTGCATTTCTACATCGGGCATTGTTTCAGCACTAAAAAAAGAAAGTCCTCCAGATTGAGCTTGTGCAGCGTTAGAATGACTTTTGAGGGCAGCTGCATTTGAAAGTTCCTTAAATTCATTCGCTAAGTGAATAAAGAATCTTGGGTCTTTGAATGAGGTTTCTCTCATCCATTGCGGAGCCATTCCTTTGCCCCCCATGTAATCATAAAACAATCTTGAAAAAGTATCCTGATCTTCAGATTTCATGCATGCATCCAAAATCGACACTTTATCATCATTATCCTGATCAAGAGATAAATTTCCTTTTATCATTTTTAAATGGGCTAGTTCTAGCATGGCTTCTTTGTAATGAGGATTAGTATCAGGGAACTGTTTTAATAAACTATATAACTTATCAAATAGCTTCATACTCTTTAAATCCTCAATTAAATTTAAAAGAATATCCGCCGAGCCATCCCAATCTGCTGCCAAAGCTTTTTTAATGAGTTCGTCATATTTTTTTTCTGTTTTTAATTTTTGTATTTCTGATGTAGGCAAAAGAGTTGCATTCGGCATCCATTGTTTTATTTTCTCTATCATCAATTGACTAAGGGGATGTATACGCTTGATGAAATCAACTACAAGGGCTGCATTTTGGAAAGAGTTTTTAGAGTTATCGTCAATAGATAGAGATTTTATTTTCATCTCCCCCCTATAACTTGAGGCTATATCATATTGTCTTGGATCCGATTTTTTTAGTTGTCTATAGAGTGATTCTAAATCTTTTATATGATTATTTTGTATCATAACGATTTCAAACATAACACGAATTTCGTTTTCTTTTTTAGAGTGGTTAAAACTAAAAGAATATATTTTTTCGTGATAAGGTAGTGTAAATACCATCACACACCGGTCATCATTATCTATGAATTCCTTCCCACAGAATTCTTTTGTAAGAACAGTTTCTAATACCCATCCGGGCACTGGTTTTTGATCGCTTTGCATGTTACCTCTCCTCTTTATTTGTTAATAATTATACTATAATGCCCAGATATTCTCTATAGTGAACAGATAAAATGTCGTAACCGGATGAAAATGTCCCCTTAGTAACCGGATAGAAATGTCCCCTAAGTAATTCATATGACGTACAACTGCCGTTTTTAGGTTTAATAATGAAAAAATTTTTCGGCTATTTATCAGAGACTTAGTCTAGGTTGAAGTAATATTCAGCGTAGGGTGGATTAGCGCGCTTTTTGCGCGTAATCCACCCTCTGAATATTTACAGGTTGAATCGTTACTGGTGAACTGCACAGAATGCTTTAGCCTACCTTTAACATCACCTTTGCTTTTTCAAAGGCGAAGTCATTACCTTCTTCTTGAGTTTGAATATTATCCGTAATTTTTAAAATAATTTTCTTTTTATCTTCTGGTAGAACTTCATATAAAGTTTGTAACCATTCTTGCTCAGGATTATTTTCTTCTAATTTAGGAGCAATATTCGGATTAAAAAATGTAATTTTTTGAATTCCATTGATACCTGATGTAATAATAAATCCTAAAGCTTCACCAGCAAGGAAACCAACTAATGAACCTACAGGATCTAAAACGGTACTAAATACGGTTGCCACTGTTCCCAAGATTCTTGATTCAAGTTCGCCACCGATATTAGAAAAAATTGCTTCACCGGTTTTGCCATAACGAATTAAACCTGCTAAAGCAATTCCTTTGCTAAGAATATTATTTGACAAACCAGGAAGTAATTTTGCTGCAAGACTACCTGATAAAATAGATATTCCAAATTGTGCAGACCAAGTGATAATGCTAGCTATACGATTATTTGTGGGATTTTTTTCATTTTCATCGATTAATTCAGCTAATTCTTCACTGATATCACGTTCCATTGAAGTGAGAAATGCTTTTGGTTTTTTAAATCCATTTTTTTCAAGATGTTTTAAAACATTTTCATCCGCTTTTAATCGAGCTATAAAACAGCGTAATTCAGATAAATAAACATCTTGTACATCATTAGGTACAACTGTTTCAGGCTGAATATTCAAGGCTTCTTCGCACAAATCATGCAAACGACTATTAGTTTTTGCGGAGCGTACTTTATATTCTTTCGCAATTTGATTGCGAATATGTAAAAGTGTTGCATAAGGTAAAGTATAAATCGCAGGCCATTTAATACCTTCTTCATTATTCGTATATTTAAATTTTGCCAGTTCAGGATCATTCATGATTTTAATAAATTTGGCATATAAAGCATGTTTTTCTTTGTAACCAATCCAATTTGCCAAAGCAGAATCTTGACTGCTGGCTTTTTCATATTTCTCAGGAAGACTTGCAAAACTTTCTAATAAAGCTCTTTGTGTAGGTGGTCGTTTGAGTACGTTTGTAATCGTGGGTGCCAGACGTTTTAAAAGAATATCATTAACTGATTTGATTTCATCATTTAATTT
>Ga0207039_1159_pt1 | contig 14817 bp, 16 predicted proteins | sample Alteio_BWMinCont_74_FD_153264 | JGI IMG/M metagenome (GOLD analysis project Ga0207039, IMG submission 153264) | Enriched cells from forest soil in Barre Woods Harvard Forest LTER site, Petersham, Massachusetts, United States -... | ecosystem: Environmental > Terrestrial > Soil > Temperate forest >... | reverse complement strand
CACTGCATTAGCAGTGAAGACATGGACTGATGCCTTTGCTCATAGTTTCAGTGAAGCTTCTGATGTAGCTGATCATATCGAGAAAAGTCTTTCAGAATCATATTTCAATCAAGCTGTAGACAACGATCTTATTTTAATAGCCGAAGAAGAAAATCGTATGATTGGTTTTATACAAATCGGTCACATGGTTAACGCAAAAGAGCCAGAGGATCGAGAACTCCGCAGAATATATGTTGTTGCGAATTTTCAAAGTAAAGGTGTCGGCAAATTACTCATGGATAAAGCACTATCAGATCCATATTTAGAAAGCACTCAAAACATTTATTTAGATGTATGGGAGCATAATTTGGGCGCCCAAAAGCTCTATAAGAAATATGGTTTTGCAGTAATTGGCAAGCGTAAGCTTAATGTACCCTCAGGAGCTGAAACTAGTTCTGATTTGATCATGGTCCGTCGATCTTCTAAAAACTCGAAAGAAAAAAGCCCGAGGTAATTATCAATTTGACTTATTCATGGACTAACTGCCCGAAAGAAATAAGAACAAAAGTTTTGCAAATTGTTGATCTCTCTACCGGCTTACTCAAAAACAATCTTGTGGGAATCTACTTACATGGCTCATTAGCTATGGGTTGCTTTAATCCTACTCAAAGTGATATAGATTTGCTCATTGTAGTCAAAGAGTCTTTGTCAGAACAAGAAAAATTAGCTCTAGCAAAGGCATATTTGACCATATCCAATGACTTCTCTCCGCTTGAGCTAAGCATAATGACTGAGTATCAGACTCAAAACTGGAATCATCCATCAAGATTCGAGTTTCATTTTTCAGAAGAATGGCGAGCCAAATACAAAGAAGCAATTGATTCCCGGACAATGTCAATCCTCAAAATACCTGAAGTAGACATTGATCTGGCTGCCCATATAACAATACTTCGCGAACGTGGAATTACAGTCATCGGCAAACCAATCATTGATGTATTTCAAACAATTCCGGTTTCCGATTATATTGCGGCCCTTATGGAAGATTATGGCTGGGCAAAACAACGCTTAAAAGAAAAACCGGTTTATTTTATTTTGAATGCTTGTCGTCTCCACGCATTTCTTTCTGAGAAACAAATTTTGTCTAAGGCAGAGGGAGGTACTTGGGCTCTTAGAACTTATCCGGAAAAATATTTTCCAATAATCGAAAAAGCTTTGACCGGCTATTCCTCTAATGAGGAAATTGCATTTAACAAAATAGGAATCAATGATTTTGTAAATTTTACAGATCTTGCCATATCCAAATTGAACATCTAATAAGATTTCAGAACGCAGCGACAATACTTGGTAGGACACCGCATAAGAGTAAGTCCGCCAGGGTTTATAAGCTTTGCCATATGATATCAAGATGATTGACATTATTTTTGATATCATATAATATTATTTTTGAACTCCAACCAATGGGTCATGTATGGACAACCAAAAAATAACTACTTATAGTTTTAGACTTCCTGAACAGCTCAAAGCTCGCATGGAGCACACAGCAGAGTCGAGAAATCTAAGCTTTAACCAATTACTTCTGGAAATAATACATCGATATTACGTCCGAGGTGGCTATATAGACTCACCTACAATAACCTCTGTTTTGGGACGCGAATACGATATTAACATAGAGGAATCAAGGCCCCACCCTCCCGATCAACCAACTTGTTTTTTTTATTTGCGCGATCCAATTAGTAATAAGCTGCAATCCTATTACACCATAGGACTCACGCGCTCCGTTATAGAAAGGCTTGGGATAAGCGAAAGATCTCAATATGCTGTTATTTATGACGTTGGTCTAGCAATGCTTCATTATTATAATCGGATAGGACATGAAATAACTGCGTTACGATGGAATCAGTTTCCCTCATATCCTAATCGTCGGGTCTTAACCACTAACGATCTAGTTATCGGTTCCCTACACATCAATTCATTAGAAATGCTACTACAAACTTTAAAAGGAAACGAAGACAATTGGCAGGATCAGCATCTTTTGGAATCATTATCTGTAAATAACGGACTGTGGAGTTTTAGCGGTGAACCCATAGGTTATATAGTTGAAAAAAATTTTTTTGCTCCAGATGGGACACACGCAGGAGTAATTAAAGAAGAAAATAATGACAAACAATTGTTTTCTATAAAAGGCAGATATATTGGGCACATAATTGGTGATCGATTACTGTCAAAACCGGGCCGAAAAAAATCAGAATCGGAAGTGCATAGACTCCCAGCTAAATATCCGTTAGTCACCCCTCCTAGAGCACCATTAAAAAATCTTCCGCATGGTTTTTCTGATGCTGAGCCTGATATTGCCAGTCTAGAAGAAATGTTAGAAGACATTCGCGGTGACGTGAATGCCTAGTTATGGCTATGTGGATGAATCAGGCACCAAAGACGATCAACAATGTATGACAGTTGTGTTGGTCGTCTTCGCCGGCGCTCATACCGCTGAGCACCTTAATTTGCAAATTGCTCGCGAACTATATCCAGAGCGATTCAAAAAATCTAAAACCAAGTCTTACAGCAAAATGAATATCCATTATGCAGACCTAGATCACTCTCAGAAGAGTTTAGTCAGCAATTTACTATCTCAGGCAAAAGTTAGTGTTTTTGCTAGTACTTACCGACATCAAGGCCGAAAAAATCATCAAGAATATTTTTCTATTTATGAAAGACTTGTTCATCAAACAGTCGAATCTGCTTTAAAAGAACATAAGGAATTGGTAGTAACTATAGGTAAACAAGGTGGTTGGCAAACATATCAGAAATCATTTCTTGCTAGCCTAAAAGACGTTACAAAAAAATTCGCTACCAAGAGAAATTTTGCTAAAGCCAAATTTATTCTGGATTCAGTTATTAATCCGGGAATTCAGTTGGCTGATTTTTATGCAGGAGCCCTGCGCGAAAATATTTTGTCAAATGAAAACAAAAAATATTCGTCTTCCTCCTATGAACTACTGACCAATCAATACAGAGCTATCGAAAATATAAATCGCCAAAAACAATAGAGGCATAGAACCTTGTCTGTACCTCTATAAATAGGTGTCTGCTCTGTCAGGCTAAGTAACTTAATACTTCTTCGCTGCTATGCCGCAGGGGACCTGACCAAGTCTTACGACACTTTTTATATACCACAAAAAGCATATAATTGTTAGTTAAACATCTGCTTAACAACCTACATTATTAAATCGATCTTAATATCATTACGTTCGCCTCCTAAATTGTAACGGAGGCGCCCAATGGTTCCCTCAGGCTGGTCGGAAATCAGCCATCGAGCGTAAAGGTATAAGGGAGCTTAACTGCAAGAGAGACATCTCGCGCAGGGACGAAAGTCGGGCTTAGTGATCCCACGGCTTCCGCATGGAAGGGCCGTTGCTCATCGGACAAAAGTTACCATAGGGATAACAGGCTGATCTCCTCCAATAGTCCACATAGACGAGGAGGTTTGGCACCTCTATACTGTCGCTCATTGATGTCGGCTCATCGCATCCTGGAGCGGTAGTACGTTCCAAGGGTTGGGCTGTTCGCCCATTAAAGCGGTACGTGAGCTGGCATTATGAAAGAAGACTCAAAAAATAAAAGTACCGGCTCAAAAGATGAATGCTGTGATTCAGTAAAAGAGATCAAAAAGCTGAGGTTGTTAATTCGGCATGAATAGACATAATCATGATGCCATTTTCGACAGTCGATAGAAAAATTAATGCCTCTTTTCCAAAGCAGTTATACGCGCCTCGTGATTAGCAAGCATATTCTCTATATTTGAAGAATAAGAGTTAATGGCAATTACCACCTCACCAATATATTGTCCCATATCATTAAAACGGCGATCCATTTCATTAAAACGGCGATCCATTTCATCGAAACGTCCGTCGACTCTACGAAAGTTGTAATTTGTTTCCTTAATATGCGAATCAAGGCTAAGCAGTATTTTGTCAATCCTCTCATTGACATTAGTCTCAAGATTATCAATGCGAAGAGACATATTGCCGAAAGAATCATGCATTTCAGTCTGTAGTGATTTCAGTATTAGTTTCATACAGATCCCTTTTTATCTACAAGTACATATACGTAAAAGTAGAAATAAAGTTCAACCAGCATTATAACAAATTGCTAGATGGTCATCATGCAACCATTCCAAAGGCAAAAGTCACGGTCGACAGCAACAATACTTGGCGGGTGACCGCCTGGAGCATTGCCCGGTGCCAGGATTTATAAGATCCCCACCTTAATACGCTGGGGGTCTTTATTTTGGAGACTTCAGCATAATTTCTTTCAGTCTGCCTGATAAATGGTTAGAATTATTAGAATAGTTGCGTATAATTGACTTTAATTGCGCAATATCGATCATAATTGCGCACAAGGTGTGTTAGTTATGTGAGCTGGGTTCAGAACGTCGTGAGACAGTTCGGTCCATATCCGGCATGCCCGCAAGATTTTTGAATATTATTTATTGCAAGCTAAGTACGCAGCCAAGCATTCCTAATCGTCCGAGGACTTGTCCAACTTTAATTGAGTTGGAAGCGGTTAATGTTAATTGCACCACTAGTACTGCCCAAGCTGGCGGAATTCGTTTTGAACGTTCGCCAAGCACTCTGCTTATTGATGTCGGCTCGTCCTCTTCAAGGTTAATAAACCCCATGGAGTTTGTTAACTCGTAACCGCTTGAGCAAATCATTTAGCGCTAGCTTCGCTGTTGGTTCTTCAACAAGACTACTCTTCTGAGCGGCAACTTCCAGTAATTCACGCAAGCGAATAAACTCACGCTCATGAAATTCGATATCAACATTGCCTAATTCATAATGCTCGCTTTCTGAAAGTTTATAGGAAATCAGATCATTTATATATGACAATTTAAAACTTTCGTTGAGTTTGACTAAATTCGCTTCTATTTCACCAGTTTGCATTAAGTGAATACCGGTCAGCAATGTTCTATATACATATAGTAGTGGCTTCAAACGCGGCGGGCACTCTTTCAGAAACAGTCTCCACTGCGCAGAAGAAAAGCCTAAATAATGGTGACAATGGTGCCGAGTTATGCAGCCTTTTGCAATTGTCTTTAACTCCTTATGTTCAGCAGACGTCTGTATGATTAGGGGTGAATAAAGTTGTTCCAATACATAACCATTCTTTTTAAGCAAAAACAAGAAAAACTTTTTGATGTCGTGAGTTACTAGATCAAGCTCGATACCGTCTTCAATTGTCGACAACTCAATTGTTTCCCGAGGGGTTTCTAAACCTATCACCTCTTCAGTCGGTAAAATATGTACTCCTCTTAAATCAAAATCGGAATCGGCAGATGGAAACCCATAAAGATGTGCACCACTAATTGTTGCGAACAATAAGGGATAAGGATATCGCAAAACAGTTTGCTGCAGAAGGCTCGGCCAAATCATTTCAAATCCTTGTTCTCCTGGCTTGAATTAAAAATTTATTTACCCATTCATAATTTGGACGGTCTGGAAGACTTGTTTCTTCGAAAGCTCTATCGAATTTTTTATGTAAATCAAGTCGGAATTGATCAATATCAGCCCAGGATTCTTCTCCTCGACGAATAGCCATTAAATAGTCCTTGTGTTCATTTATGCGCACCGGGACATATTCTTCTTTAAGTATAGTAATACCAGACAATAGCAATCTTATTAGGTGCATAACATGCTTCCATTTAAGTTTCCCTGCTGTTCTCAAATCTTGTTCAAGCTTGCGAAACTGCGACAGAACATAGCCATTATAAGTCTGATAGACCAATTTTGAGAGAAATGCTTCTCGTCCGGCAAGAAGTTCTTGTGCTATTGGCTTTGTTTGTTCTATTAAAGGTGTGTATAAGCATTCTAGAATATTGGGATTGGCCTTTAGTCCTAATACCAGAAATTTTTGCAATTCCCAGTAGCATTCTTGAGTCTCAACATTTTCTATTTGCTCTGGTACACCATACAAAGACCAATGTAAATTTGCCGATGGCAAATAAATACCGCGGCGATCTATGTCAGAATCATCAACATCAAGACCGTAGGCACGAGATCCTATTACACATTTGTAAATAACAAATTGATAAAGATCGCGATCATCAGGCAAGGATTCTGGTCGATCAAACGTAACGTTCTGAAGATGTTTACGTATTGCTATTTCCTGTCTGTGAAGAGCCGCTTGTCCACCATCTGAAAAGTGGATAACATAAGCGTGTAAATTATCCGTTGGGGACTTTATGATTTTCCCTACTGCACCACAACGCCTAACAGCTTGCCCCTCATTGTTACGAATCTCCACTAGAGTAACAATCTGCGTGCCAACAGGCAGAATTAAATGGGGATTTATTTTATTCGAACTTTCCTCCACCAACAAATCCTCTATGTTTAACTTGTAGTTTTGACATACCGGACACGCCAGACCTCCAATGTATGGACTTATGTACCGACAAGAGTGGTCGAATTCCAGATACCATTGTTACATTTGCCGGTAGCTTTTACATAACTATCGCAACTATCACAAATCGTGTGTAATTCAAAAATGTTAGGAAGTGTGCGTTCATCATCTTGTTTGCCAGTATCTGATTCTATGGCTTCATCTTCATCGACAGGGAAAGCTCCAACTGATGTGGCTTTTCCTTGCTTCCATAGTAGCAATTCATTCGGACCGTCTTTTCCCTGCCAACCATCCAATATTGCTCCACATTCAGGACAATTTAAATCAACGTCAGGTTCATAATAGTCAAACATTCCCATCAAATCGCGTCCTCACATTATTGGCTGTACGCCATATTCAGTTCTTGCGCCTGTATTATTAGTCCATCAAGAACACTTAATTGCTTTTGTTCAATAGGCTTTCTATAGCTTATTATGTATTCAAGAAACATAATTTAAGCAAACTCCAAAAAATTTGGGGCGCATAAAAGCCACATCTAGTATATCTAATTCATCACGCCAGTCCAACAATTTTACAACTAAAAGAAGCACTGATATTCGTATTCTTCACATAGAACAAATCACAATATCAATTATTATTGAATGGTATTCAAGGTAAAAAATATGCATCGTGCTGTATCGTTAGTGGTGTTACTCCTTTTAATGTACTTGCCTAGTCTAGCTATTATTGTTGGTCCATTCTTAACTTAATCGATCAAACAGTTTCATTATGCTCTTCCAGAGTAAAAAAGAAACGCTATAGGCTAGATTATTGTTAGACAAAGTAATTTCCTAAGCTCAACTTTAATTCCATTCATTTTAATCAGCTTCAAGTCACATAGACGAGGAGGTTTGGCACCTCTATACTGTCGCTCATCGATGTCGGCTCATCGCATCCTGGAGCGATAGTACGTTCCAAGGGTTGGGCTCACCGCCCATTAAAGCGCCATTCACTTATATTTAATTAGCTGGGTTCAGAACGTCGTGAGACAGTTCGGTCCATATCCGGCATGCCCACAGGATTTTTGAATATTATTTATTGCAAGGTAAGCACGTAGCTGAGCATTACTAATCGTCCGAGGACTTGTCCAACTTTAATTGAGTTGGAGTTTAAGCGCAGTTAGCGCAAGCTAACGGAGCGTTTAATAAGCGGTTAATGTTAATTGCACCACTTGTGGTGCACACGCCTCAATATGTAGTTTTCAGGGTATGAGATATCGGAAACGATTTTTCAACTCGGTGAACGGTAATCTTTGCATCATCGTTTACTGAATGAAAAATCTAACTGATAACTTAGAACCCTAAAGAGTTCTTGGTGCTGAAGCGATCGGAACACACCCGTTCCCATCCCGAACACGAAGGTAAAGACGGTCAGCAGCGACAATACTTGGTGGGTAACCGCCTGGAAAGATAGCCCGGTGCCAGGATTTATAAGAACCCCAGCTTAATAAGCTGGGGTTCTTTATTTTTTCCATCAAGTTCAGTAAGTGGAAGAATTTTGTTCTTCACTGCCTCTAACAATCTCGACTTTACAAGTTACCTGTTTGGACACATCCTCAGAGATACTACCAAAGATAAGCCTTTGAAAAAATCCCTTGTTTCCGTCAGATTCCATAACGATAAGATCTGGCTTCCATACTGCTGCTTCTTGGACAATTGACGAAGTAACACCCCCTACTAAAACCTTGCCATTAATTGAAGCGTGTCCAATGACTTTCTTGAATTCGATAACCATCCCGTCAACTACTTGTTGTGCATAATCCTTTATCATTCGTCTGGTTTTTGGTACTCCCCGAGCGTACAGAAGATTAGTTATGAATGGAATTACGGTAACAATACGAAATTCGACATCTTTTGGCCAGGTCCGTTCAGATAGAGAATTCATCACATTCCAAGAACATTGAGAATTATCAATTGGAATCAAGATCTTCATAACTCATCATTTCCCAGTTATTGATCGACGCAATCAGGTTCTTTCCATCTTTTACCACAACGGCAGTCGAAATTCACCTAGTTTTATCTAGATCACAAATGTCAGATGCAGCGACAATATTTGGTGGATAACCGCCTGAGGTATTGCCCGATGCCAGGATTTATAAACCCCTCAGCTTAATAGGCTGAGGGTCTTTATTTTTGATATATTAGTTGCGTTGTCCATACTTTTCGATTTATGAGCATTTATTATGAAGACAAAAAAATTACTTATATTTGTAGTTATAGGAGTATGTGTATCCGCGCTATGGGCAATTTGCGCAAATATAGTAATAAATAAAACATCACCATTACCAGAAAAATCTTTAGCCGCTATCTTCGCGATACTTTTTATACCACATGTTATTAAGATCCTCATTGGACTTCCAATAATCTCATTTATCGCAGGGGGTTTGATTACTAGCTTTGTCGCCAATAAATTGAAATTGGATGTTATAAAGTTATGGCACCATAAACTATTATCCGAAGGGGATACGTTAATCGCGCAAGAAAAAAACAAAGAGGCCTTAGAACGATATCTCCAAGCTATGCGAATGAATGAAAAATACTCTCACGATGAATCAATCCGTTTAAGCGGATTAGAAAAATTACTTAGTGCCTACGAACATCTGAATGATAATGAAAACAGCGTTGATGTTAGACAAAGAATAGAAGCAATCAAAAAAGATCGCAATATCCCTCGCTATCAACCACTAACATTTCAACAAGTAAGTAAAATGAGCAATAAAATACGTTTTGCACTTGCATCAGCTCTAGGAATCTTAATTATTAATACGGCCATTATAGGATTTATACTGCCCTCTTATGGGCTTACATCTTTTGTTTTAGCTTTACTTGGTTTTGCAAGTGGAGCAGCTATTGTCGGATATTTAGAGTTTTTCTCTTAAGGTATATCTGATAGACAGACCCCTAGTATATCTGTTATCGCGCCAGCGGTAAACGCAGAGTAGCTGTGTCTGGAGCGGATAAGTGCTGAAAGCATATAAGTACGAAGACCACCTGGTTGATAGGATGCAGGTTGAAGTGCCCCGCAAGGTAAGCACGTAGCTGAGCATTACTAATCGTCCGAGGACTTGTCCAACTTTAATTGAGTTGGAGTTTAAGCGCAGTTAGCGTAAGCTAACGGAGCGTTTAATAAGCGGTTAATGTTAATTGCACCACTTGTGGTGCACACGCCTCAATATGTAGTTTTCAGGGTATGAATATAGTTTGGAAGGTAAAGACGGTCAGCAGCGACAATACTTGATGGTAACCGCCTGGAAAGATAGCCCGGTGCCAGGATTTATAAGCCCCTCAGCTTAATACGCTGAGGGGTTTTATTTTGGCTAAATTGTCCATAAAACATGTGATACCTAACTAATTTATAATCAATGCCTCTTTTCCAAAGCAGTTATGCGCGTCTCGTGATTAGCAAGCATATTCTCTATATTTGAAGAATAAGAGTTAATAGCACTTACCACCTCACCGATATATTGTCCCATTTCATCAAAACGGCGATCAATCTTTTCAAAACGCTGGTCCATTTTATCAAAACGACGATCAATCTTTTCAAAACGCCGCTCCATTTCATCAAAACGTTGATCCACTTTATCGAAGCGCCGATCAACTTCGCGAAAGCGAAAATCTGTATCTTTAATATGAGCATCCAACCGAAGTAATATACGATCAGTCCTTTCGTTTACCTCCGTAAACGAATTGCGCATCTCTGTCTGTAATGATTTAAGCGTTAGTTTCATATAAATAACCTCTTTATTTGCTCATTTACATATACGTAAAAGTAGAAATAAAGTTCAACCCGCATTATAACAAGAAGAATAGGGCGACTGCTAATAACGTTTCTTCTTTGTCAAAGAGAAGTATTGAGGCTTCCTCTTCTTTATTTGAGTCATTATTTCAAACTGCATCGTGAGGAATACTATCAAAAGCTCATGGATGTAAAGATCAAAGGAGAATAGTTTGTTTTCTCTAAGATTGATCTCAATTTTTTGCATAGTCTTTCTGAAGTTTCATTATGCTCACTCATAAAGCTGAATCAATAATTTTTTTATACCGTCATCATTTTGTCACGGTACATTTTTATAATAAGCCATTGATTTGTAGAACTCAAAAATTAGGTCTGTATTTATGTATGTACCCGATAAAAATAAGTATTCTGAAACTAGTAGTGTTTACCAAGGACAAATTCTTTTATGTAATGAGCGTAATTTTTGGCGGTGCTTTTATAAAGATATGGAGAATGCTTGCAAATCTGTTCATATAGTAAGTCCTTTTATTACAATAAAAAGAAGCGGAAATCTATCGAAATGCTTTAGAGATTTGATAAATCGGGGGGTAAAAATTGTTATCCATACTCGGCATGTTTGGGATCACGATAATGCTTATATGAAGCTTCATGCAAAACTCGCTATTGTTGTGTTAAGGAGCATGGGTGTCGAATTTAGTTTCATATCTCGAACACATAGTAAACTAGCAATTATTGATCGCCGAATATGCTGGGCGGGTAGCTTAAATATTCTTAGCTGGAATAATACACCTGAACAAATGACTCGTTTTGATTGTAGTAAAACAGCTGACGAATTTATTCGCGAGTTGGGTTTACGAGCTTGAATTCTAGGGTGTCGCGATTTGTAAACCTTCCAATTAACTAGACTTGAAGAAGCACTGATATTCGTACTTTCCACATAGCAAAAATCACAATTCCAAATTATTATTGAATACAATCAAAGGTAAAAAAAATGCGCAGCACAGTCTCGTTAATAATTTTATTCTGTTTAATCGTCTTGCCTAGTCTAGCCATTGATGAACAATACTCTAGTTTTGTTGGCCAACTTGTTAATGTTGATAGCGCGTCAAAGCAGAAAGACTATGACAAACTCAAAATGCTTCTAAAAAGTAACTCTTCTTCAAAGAATTTGAGCAATTATGCTTTCTATTCAAATAATCACTGGTTTTTATTGGATAAAAATACCAACAGCCTTACAAAACAATTGTTGATTAACGGCAAAATAAAAGCAGGATCCTATTTTATGATAAAAGGACACCTGCACAACAATGTCATTATCGTGAAACAGATTACTGAGATAAAAACTGATCTGAATAAATTTCTTACTGTACATCAGTCTCTCACTAATATAATTGAAGCCGCTTTAGTTAAGGCAGCTGTAAATGCCGATCCATACTCAATATCCAGCATGCCCCAAATGTCTTTATCTTTTTGCCAAAAGTGGAGAGGTGCTGAAATAGGCGTCAAAACACACGGTACGACTATTAGTTTCCCTAATAACAAAAAGTTCACCGCGTGGCAAGATGATTATTGTAAAACAAATTTCTGACATATCAATTGAATGAAATTGCGAAGAGTTTATTCTCTTTTTCAGAGCCTTAACTTATACAACCATTACAGCCTTTCCATACTTGTGCAAATGCTCATCATGCGTGAGCAAATAAGCAGTTTCTACTAAGCATTGAGCCACAAGCATGCGATCAAAAGGATCGTTATGATGCGGTGGCAATTCGGATACCTCAACAGCGTGATGTAATTTCACAGGCAATGACTCAAAGGCATTTGCAGTAATTGCTTCTTCAAGTTCTTTGAGATCAATTTTTATCCTACCAAGCGTTTGCTTGATAGCGATTTCCCAAATACTAGTAGCGCTAACGATAATGTTATTCTTAGGATTCTCGATAAGCCGGCGAGCTTTTTGCGATAGACGCCGATCATTTACTACCCACCATAACAGAATATGAGTATCGATAATTATTTTCATCAAAAGCTAAGCTTCAAATTTCGCTAGTAATGCTTTAGGTAATGGCGCATCAAAATCTGGGCTAATGCGTATTTTGCCTTTCAGTAAACCAGCCTTTCGTTTCTTGGTGTTTTCAGAACCACAAGGACTCAGCTTAGCCACAGGTTTTCCTGACTTACTTATAATTATTTCCTCACCAGCAAGAACCTGTGCCAGCAATCTGGACAAGTGCGTTTTTGCTTCGTGAACATTTACGTGTTGCATATATTGACTAAGTTAGCTAAGTTTACAGTTACTAATAGTACAAGAAAATACGAAACCGCACAAGAGCAGAGTCGCAAACATTTATGATTCCAGAACCACAATTAAGAGGATGTTTTAGAGTTTAGCCCAATTTCACTAAGAAGCGTCTTTGCTCCCGATCCTTTAAAGCGACGCATATGCTCACCCGAATCTTTAAAGCTAAGAATATTAAGGCTGCCTAAGCCGAGGGGTTTTATTTTCTGTATTTCAATTTTTCAATAAACAGATTCTTCTTCTTTTATTTTGCTCGCTTTTGTAATTTCGATCTTACAATCAACCTGTTTGGAGACATCAAAATGGTGAAAATCACATGGAGTTGCTCCCTTTCACAAATATAGACTAACTCGTAGACCTCTCTGTTATTGCACCATATGTGGTGCATATGCCTCAATAACTAGTTTTCAGAGTAGTGATCAACTGATATTTAACTCAGTTAACTGAGTTAAATATCAGTTGGTTGCCAGCCAAATTAAGGCGATTTAACCATAACAATATGGTAGCCTGTTGACATGCTTGGGTTTGACAGTTATTTTACTCGTAACACTCATAATTAGCCGTCTCACCAGGGACAATAGTAATACAAGGACAATACAAAGTTTAAGACGCAGAGGATATCTATGGCAAGTCAGGACTCTTCAGTTGCAGGTGCAGTTTACCCAGAACGAGTCGAAATAATTGATAATGAAGATCACATATTCATAGCAATGGACTTATCAAGCGACCAAGAAGAAACAATCGCGAAAGCAGTCAAAGAGAGACTGTCAACTGGCCTAGATTTTCACGTCTATGGCTTAGAACCAAGCGAGCGCACAAGTACAGCCAAAACGCTTCACCCGACCGCTTTGATAATATTCCGCGCAAGCAATACTACCGAGGCATACCTAAGCGAGAATGGACACCTAATTATTAACTTAACGCAAGAAGACTCGTCTGATTTCGCATACATGTTTAAGGATGCCACAGGCTATCTCTTTTTCAACACACTAGCCAATGTCGTGTTCCAAATTCGCCGGCTAAAATAACATCTCGGGGTTAATGCTTTGAACAAACATTACCGATCGGACGAAGATTATGGAAGAGATTCAGTTACTGTGTAAGCTAATTAGCAAATATTATGAGAAAAAATAGAGAGACGTTTTTCCTAAATACTCATCGGTATAAATTTATCGAAAATATCAAATCAGACATTAGAACAATAGCGACATAGAACTTTGTTCTGCTTTCAGAAAATCAATGCTTATTCTCTAACATCGTAATGCGATCTTCGTGATTATGGAGCATTTTTTCTATATTAGAAGAATAAGACGAAAAAGAAGCGATTACATCGCCTATGAACTTATCAAATTTTCTATCCATTTGATCGAAACGTTGATCGACCTTATCGAAACGCCGATCAACTTCTCGAAAGCGAAAATCTGTTTCTTTAATATGAGCGTCAAGCCTAATTAAAATATGATCAGTCCTTTCGTTAACCTCAGCAAACGAACTGCGCATCTCTGTCTGTAAAGACTTAAGAGTCAAACTCATACAAATAACCTCTCTATCTACGCATTTATATATACGCAAAAGTAGAAACAAAGTTCAGCCAGCAGTATAGCAAATTAGCGGTGCATTCTTCATGCAACCATTTGCAAGGCGAAAGTGACAGCCCAAAGACAGTACTTATTAAAAAAAGTTCAAAGGTAAAAACGGTTAGAAGCAACCTCTATATATTTGGTCGTAAAACTGTTTTAAATACTGAGTTGTTAGTTGATTTAGCTATCTCCAATAGCTGATGTGCAGCAGCATTATACGATATAGCATCTTCGATCGGACTAGTATTTAAATCTTGCATACTGCATGGCACCAAAACATGTGCTTGCATGCCGAATTTTTGAATATCCTCATTAAGAGTTTCAGTGAATCTAATTAGCCCCGCTTTTGCCGCAGCATAGATGCTATAAGACCCACATTCTAGTTCGCCTTCCAAACCAGCAATCGAAGATACAAAAATAATTTTTCCGAAGCCTTGAGATCGCGCACGCTCAACATAAAGCTTACTAAGATACATTGGACCTCTAAGTGTAGTATCTAACTCCGAATCAATATCCTCTTTAGAAATTTCCGCAATCGTTGCACCGCCAGTATAAGCAGAAGCATTATTTACTAAAACATCAATTCTGCCAAATTGTTCGAAGCCGAACTCTATTGCCTCAACACAGTGCTCATATATAGACACGTCCAGTTTATGCCAAACATCGCCCTGTTCAATTTTTTCTGGAACAACTCTTGCTGTGCCGAATATCTGATATTCATCAGCACGAAATTTCTGAACAAGAGATTTCCCAAACCCACGCGCAGCACCGGTTATCATCACTGCC
>Ga0207039_1154_pt2 | contig 14845 bp, 20 predicted proteins | sample Alteio_BWMinCont_74_FD_153264 | JGI IMG/M metagenome (GOLD analysis project Ga0207039, IMG submission 153264) | Enriched cells from forest soil in Barre Woods Harvard Forest LTER site, Petersham, Massachusetts, United States -... | ecosystem: Environmental > Terrestrial > Soil > Temperate forest >... | reverse complement strand
GCTGTATCAAGCAATACGAGAGGCATTGATATTTTCCATGACCCAAAACATAAAAGTATCACTGACGCCAATTGATTAAATTTCTTAGATCTGCAAATGAAAATACCTATTGATAACTAGCGTAGCCTCACTAAGTTTCATAACGCAACTAAGTTTTATGGGGGATCGTGCAGCAACAGATAATCAGACTTGCGATTTTTTTACCAATTTTGCGATTGATTCCATAGTGATGAAAAATCGATTTGGGGTATCCAATACAGGGAGAAAACCATATTTAAGATAGAAAGGAACTGAATCTGTTTTAGCATCAAGAATTACGGCGATTGCCCCAACTTGATTGGTCTGCTCATAACATCTAAACAAAGCATCTAAAAGAAGTATTTCACCAAGTCTTTGTTTCTTACCCTCTCTTTCCCGATGGCGAACACTTGTGGCCAGCTTACCCAGTAATATGACTGGATAAGTCATACGTCTTGATAGACGGCCTTCCAGCGGGAATTCTGTTGCGTCTATGGCGGAAGCGCTTAAACTATAAAAACCAACAATTTCATCAGTATCGTTATCTACAAGAACAAATACAGCTGCCAGCTTTTTTGTAGCATCTTGCCGAGCCTGCTCTTTCAAATAACGATCTAAAGCAGGTTTGTCGCACGTAAATTCTTTACGGTTGTGTTGCTTGTTTAAATGCTCAATTCTGTACCGGTCAGCCTCAGCCACGGAAAAGACCCGATTTCTTGTAGCGCTTGGCCGCTGCTAATAAGGCCGCATTTGGCTCTGGAGGATTTAAAAGTGCTGTAACAAAGCGCTCTCTGTCCCGGCGGCTTAATTTAATAACTTCTTGCTCTTGCAAAACACGCTGGGCTGCTTCTCTGCAAGCAGCCCGCATAAAATCAGCAAGCGAAATGCCTTGCAGTTTGGCTGCTTTGCGAAAATATTCTTTTTCAGCAGCCGGCACTCTCACTTCAAATCGCTCATGCTTAGAAAGTGGCAACGATTCTTCACCGGCTTGTCTCATAAATTTATTCCTTATTACAAGTACGACTAGTATGCTGACAATTCAATATGATTAGTGTACGTTAAATATACGTACACTGTCAATGGCTAATGCCAGCGCAGTAGCTGGGTTTTTCCTAATATATTGTTATAAATCCCACAACGCAGAAACTGGGACTGCTTGCATGTCTTCTGCTACGCCAATAACGTGGGAGCCCGCATATAGCACAATGCCGCGATGAAATTTTTTGCCAGTCATTTCTTTCAAAACTTTCAATCCCTTGAAACTATCAGCTTTAACAGTAGCCGAGCCTTTGCACTCAATGCCTATTATTTTCCCATCGTCGCTTTCGAGCACAATATCAACCTCATACCCATTAGTTGTGCGAAAATGAAATATGTTTGCTCGCGTTTTAGACCAGGTGAGTTGTTTGATTAATTCCATTACTACAAAATTCTCAAACACAGCGCCCAATAGGGTGCCATTTACAGATAAAGCTTTAATGTCACTTTTCAAAAGATGACACAAAAGCCCAGAGTCATTGATATACAGTTTGGGCACTTTTATCAAACGCTTGCCCAGATTGCTAAACCAGGGACGTAATGGCACCACAAGAAATAGTAATTCTAATAAAGACAGGTAACGCTTCAAAGTAGTAAGCGGCAGTGCAAGCGTCCTTGATAAGTCAGAATTATTTATTATGCCACCGGAGCGCAAGGCTAGCAATGCCAACAAATTAGGCAAGGCTGTTAATTGCTCGATATTGCTCAAATCACGGACATCTCTTTCCATCAAAGTGGCTATATAACTGTTAAACCAATCCTTGCGCCTGTCCAAGTTACGCTTTTGTACTTCAGGATATCCGCCCCTGTTTGCAATTATAAGAATATCTGCAATTGTTGCCGGTTTAACGGTAGGAAGTTTTTTTGCGCTAAAGAGTGCATCTATAAAACCTTCTTTTTTACCGCGAATTTCGCCTTGAGATAATGGCCAAAGAGTATGAATTTCTATTCTGCCGGCTAACGACTCAGAAACTTTTGGCAGACTGGCTACATTTGCAGACCCCGTAATAAAAAATCTGCCAGGTTTTCTGTTTTGATCTACAGAGAGTTTGATAGGCAAGAATAATTCAGGAACACGCTGAATTTCATCTAAGATTACTCGCTCAGGCAATGACTGCACAAATATTTGCGGACCTGAGCGCGCCAATCCCAAAACATCCATGTCATCAAAGGTAATATAAGCAGGACGATCTACTGAAAACAGTCCTTGCATAAGGGTGCTTTTTCCAGTTTGCCTGGCTCCATTAACCATGACCACAGGCGTATCTTTGGCAGCAGTAAAAATTTTAGTAGTTAAGTTTCTCTGATATAGCATATAGATATTTTACCACTGTGTGGTCAATTATCTGCCATTAAGTAGTAATTAATCTGCCATACAATGGTCGTTTATCTATCAGTGAACGATCGTTGCCAAAAGTTTTAATCTGATTTTTTGATATACATGGTGCTTATCATGGCGTTAACCAGAGATAAATAATCAGGGTGCTTGTAAAAGATAATCAATCATAATGCGTCCACATGCGCAAGACTTTTATGACACGCTCGCGCTTTAAGACTTGGTAAACAAGCCTGTGTTTAATATTGACGCGTCGGGAATATGCACCAGTAAGATCGCCTACAAGTTTTTCATAAGGCAAAGATGCACTAAAAGGATCTTTCTCGATCAAAGCAAGTAATTCTTTCGCTTTCTTCTGTAACCCGGCTTGGGAAAGCTTTTTTGCGTCTTTCACAGCGTGCTTTGTGTAAACAATTTTCCAACTCACCATTTAAGAGTCTTGTTACACTTCTCTAAAGGGGTTTTCATGCCTTCCACTATAGATTCTCTCATACCGGGCACAGATAACAGATAAAGTGTTTCTTCCATTGCTCGCCATTCGTCTTCACCGATCATCACAGCATTACTGCGTTTGCCGGTAATCATTATTGGTTCATGTGTTTGGGCAGCATCATCAATAAGCTTGTATAAATTATCTCTTGCTTCACTTACGCGCATAGTTCGCATGGCAACAACCTCTAGACTCTCTAGCCTATCGTACGATATGGCGTACGGAATGTCAACTTTAATGATCGAAGAGCAAGATTGCCTGTTTCTGAGAACCATCAGTTAATGGGCATGAGAGGAGTTTGGTAGGCTCCTCTCATATTCGCATTTTATCGTTGTAATCTTTATTGTGCTGGCGTTGCCGGTGCGGCCCTGGGAGTGTTGTCTTTGCTTGAAAGCGAAGAGGATAGATGATCCTTTTAATTTTTCTTCTTTTTGCTCTAGGGTCTTACTGAGAAAGAGTCGCCAAAATATTGGAGGCGATTTAGTAATCTATGATGGCTGCTATTGAAGCGTGGCAGAAATTTGTCCAAGCGTACAAGATTACAGGTACTAGTCTGCTCCAATCTAGCTTTGTCCATACGCAACAAATAGAAAATATTCAAAATATCATATTTACCAGATGGTTGTGTCTTTTTATACTCGCGGTCTCCTAATCCAGACAAACTAAAGGAATATTGATCTACTTCAACCACATTGCGACAAGGCAGGATGCAAGCCTGCACACGTTGGTTTGGAAATTTGTTCAAATACTTATGAACAGTGGGCAAATCCGGGTGTATCCAGCCTTTTTTACTAGAATGAACACCGACAATTTGTCCTGCGAAAACGTAAACCATAAAGCTAGCATTATCAGCTTTGTCAGTCATAACAATACAGCCAGGAACATTGCTTTCTACAAGTTGCCCCATAACTTCATTAACAAAACTGACGGGAGTCATATCTGGTTCTTCAAATGCGGGTCCATGGAACAAAGCCGCAGCAGCGATAACTATTTCGTCTTTCAAACCATAAACGTCTACTGTTTTTTTTATGCTTTGCAAATCTCTCAAAGCCTGCTCATAAGCATTTCCCCCGAACAAATAGTTTTTTAGATTCTTTTGTCCATACATACAACCTAAAATACGTCCGCGAAATATGAGAATGCCTGAGCGTGATTTATTTTTTTCCGATTGAATAACTAAACAACCAGATTTTTGATTAGCCTCTAAAGATAAAAGCAAATTGCTATAACCGCTTATTGAAGCGCCCTTGAGTAATACATCACCGGTTGTAACTGGTGATGGCAAAAGATTTGTTGCTCGACGGCTTACGCCCCAGTAAGGCGCTCCTTTCAAGACTTGCTTTTGCAGTCGTTTTCTAAAGACTTTGACCTTTTCAGAAGTGAATATCATATTAAGTCTCCAATAAAAAAGTTTCAGAAATAGTAAATGGTATTTAGGGTGCAAATGCTCATCAGTTAGTTACTTGTGCAATTAAAGAAGACCGCAACTTTAGTAAAGTCTCCAATTAAGGGAGTATGTGTAAAAATAATAAATGTCAGGTATGAGATATTTGTGAGCTGGAGGCGCCATATAATTAAGATATTTGGCTGAATGCCGGTGGCTGTGCCTTATGCGTACATTAAATAATAGGTCGCTAGTCCTGCCAACAAAAGAAGGAAAGGCAGCGATTTAGAACACTAAGCGATTTTTCTCGCCTTGCTTTTGATCGGCGCTAGCTATGCACAGCTAGCGCTACTTTGATAATGTGTTTTAATAATTAAACTCTGTCTTAAGTACTATATGCAACGCTGCTAACTTTAAGCTTTTTTTGCCCTTAAGATCCTCAAAATGCCCAGCCTGGCTTGCATATACTCAATATATACTGCTTTTTGACGCATTGGCATTACACCACAAATATAAACATTTGCTTGTTTGTCATGGTCTAAATCATTAACTTGAAAGTAACCTTAATGATTTCTTTTAAATCGAGACTGATAAAAACACAAAACGCCTGACCAAGCCCGAATACCAACAAATCGAATCTGCGCAATGGCGTGGGTGAGGAATGTTTGGTCTAGGCAAAGTTGGCAAGTTTGCGCGGTTTCGACAAAAGACTTCAGCGAGGCCACCCTTGGGTATACCAGACGTGTTGAATCGCCAGGTTGGACCTAGCGAGCACTAAGTAGGGAACCCAGTCCGTTCGCAACGAGGAGTTCAGCAGCATGACACTAGCAGCCGCCCAAAGCGTGACCTCCGATTGGAGGCTTCTGAGGAGACTTGGGACCAAAGGCGTTCAGTTTGCGGCCGCCCAAGCCACTAAGGTCCCCATCTCAGACACTCCTGCCGTCGCGTCCAGCGTTGCTCCCCCACTTACTCGATCCACTTCGCCTCCAGCCAAAGCTCGTCCGCCGGTCACACTTCTTGTGCACCCCGAAATCAGGCGTTGGACTGAAAGCGGCGGCGTTGCCAAAGGCAAGGAAGCTATCGTCGCACATCGGCTCGAAGTGAGACGGACGCGCCCCAAGAAGTCGCCAAAACCGTGCAGCCAGCGCGCCCCGAAGCTGCAGGACAGCGTCATCGCCGAGGGTGGTTGGGCGTTGCTCGAGCCTGGTCCCAACCAGCACAATGAGGCTGAGCAGGGCGGCGACGGGCGTGATGTGGTCGATTGGCAAACGCCAATCACTGCAGACCCCGTTCCGGCATGGCTGATTGAGGCTTGAGCGAATCCCTATCTCACTCAGGGGCAGGACCGAGCGACCAGCTCTGGTCCTGCCTCACAACTGTCCACCCAGTGCAAACGTGCTCTCGGAAACCAATCCACTGCGATCAGGAAATAGTTCATGCCTCCCATTAATGCATCGGCGGTGCAAGTCCAGTCTGACCGGGCTGCCGCCATTTCCAAAGTAAATACCACACCAGCCGCTGGCTGTCTGAATGAGCCTGGCAATAATCAGCGCGGAAATGGTTCAAGTAACCTGACCGGGCTGATTGGCGGCTGGTGGAATCCGGAAAATGGAGAAGACTTAGCCATGCTTTTTTCCACCCCTACTGACGAGAGGAGCAAAAAGCCTACTCAACGGCCCCAACTCAGCTAGTAGTCCATGTTCTCAGCCCAGTGCCACAAGGAGAGCAATCATGCGACAGAAACAGAAGTCCGTTGGTCTCGATAGCCAGCAGCTTCGCTGGAACGACAAGTGGCCGCCTAAGTCACAGCGTGCATGGTGTCGCATGCTCGCGGAAGTGCAATTCGCGCTCGCCGCCTTGGCGACGCGTATGGCCCGCCACCAAATGCCTTACCAGATCGCTTGCGGCGGTCGGGCGTGAGGCGAGCTTCTCAACTGAAGAGGCGAGCGCGAAAGGACGTGCATGCTTTCGCGCTCGCCTCAAACTTGACGCTCACGTCTCCCTGAATTTGGTCCTAGATTCCTAGATTTCAACTCGGAGGTACACCATGAGCCGACCAAGCGACCTTCTTCACGCCCAGCCGACTTGTCCAAACTCTAATCCGAGCGCGCCGATCTTTCCGCCGCCCACAAGCGGAGCAGCCCAGGACGACCCCGACCCCATCCTCAAGTCGCAAGATCCCGCACCTGCCGTTAATGCCTGCTGCGGACGATGCCATGCGGCACGGGAGACGGCGGGCGGTGACACGACTTCCAAGGGCGACATTACGAGGATCATACCCACCGGACTCGACGTCGGTATCTGCAGCAACGACGAACCGGCGAACATCCATCCACATGCCTCGTATTTCTGAGAAAGCCTTGCGCCCCTGCTTCGACCAGGTGGTGGTGACTGGCTTAAGGGCTGGCACCGCCACCTGCGTTTTCCGCATTTCTTTTCTTTTTCTAGCATCCACTTTGAGTGACAATTAGGATTTGAATTTTAATTTATGCGGCTGATATTGATTTGGCTATATCAAACATGACAAGTTGTAAGCAGTCGTATTCCAATCCCTTCAATTCAGGAACTCAAACCAGTCCAAACCAATTCAATAGCTCTTGCTCTAGGACAATCTAACGCTTGGCGCGTAGCCTGGCACCGCATGGAAGTTACCTTACCTGCATGCTTAAGAAAGACCTCATTAAGCATGTACAAGGAGTTTCCAATGAACGAACAAAGAACAAGCACAGACACGGGTCCTGCTTTCAAAGGCAAAGGACTTACAGAGCTACCCAAAAGACCGAAGCAGCAATTAGTCTTTACCACTGGGATGGTGGGAACCCTCTGCAGCGTGGCACCACGAACGGTAGCCAAGTGGTGCAGCGCGAATCTATTGCCGTATCGGCGTATCCCTGGGTCGCTGGATAGGCGAATTGACAGGAAGAATTTTATCGCATTCCTCAAGCGGCAAAAAATGCATTCCGTTCTGAGCAGGGAAGAATTCTGGGAACGTGATCTGGCAGAAGCCGCTCGAGAAAGGACCGCGCGCAGAGCCAGCAAGGGCAAGGCGCAAAGTAAGCGAGCAGGACGCAATGCTCCGGCAGCCACCAGGTCTACGGAAGCTCAGCCAACCGAGACAAATCGCAAGCAATTTGTCAGTGTGCTTGTGATTGTCATATCCGAATTGCAACCAGAACCGCAATTGGTCGAGCGAGTATCGAGGTTGCTCAAGCACCGACAATTTAACCCGACCTTCAGCCCAACAAGCAGCACCTTCGCCATGGGCATTCTCACTGCCGGGTCGACTGCCGAGGCCTTGGCAATCATCATTAAAGCAGGAGACATATTGCCTCCAGATTGCATGTCGTCTCTCACCACTCCCAGCAAGAAGGCACGGTTATTGGCTTTGACAATGAGGTCTGCGGTCGATCGACTGCTCTTACTTGCCAAACCCCTTAACCGAGGTCAAAGTACCGGAACCGACACGAACAAGGAAGAGAGCCTGGGCAGTCGCATTAGGCTGCTCCGACATTATGCCGAGATTTTGGAGATCGGCTCCGCATGAAGAGTAAGGAAGGGAGGGGCAAGAAGCCTCTTCCTCTCCTTTTTCTTTTTGTAGTAATAAAGACAATTGCTACAGACAAACGTTACTTTCATGAGCATGATAAAATGCCTAAAATACATTCGGCGGCAGAAAAAAATGCAAACTGCAAATAAGCTCCACGACTTAATCAAAAAGGTAAGCGATGAAACGTTTGCTGAATTCGCCGATAAAAAATTGCAGCCAAGCGATCTGGCAATTTCGCTTATCGATTTAACGAATCTAAGTGATCTAGGCAATCAAACTAATACAAATGGAAAATCAGACATAAGAGTAAAGACAAATCTTGAAGCAGCAGCTGATTATAGAGGCGAAGAGTCAATTTATCCGGCCAGCGTGGTCAAGTTGTTTTATTTAGTAGCTACTCACCAATGGTTAGAAGACAAAAAAATTATTGAGACAGAAGAATTAAAGCGCGCCTACAGAGATATGATTGTTGATTCTTCTAATGATGCGACAAATTATATTATAGACGTGCTGACAGGTACTACTTCTGGACCGGAGTTGTCAGATGAAGAAATAGCGCTTTGGTCAAAGAAAAGAAATGTTGTCAACGAATATTTTCAAAAGAAGGGATTTAAAAATATCAATGTCAACCAAAAGGTTTGGGGAGATGGCTCCTACGGTCGTGATCGCGTTTTCGTTGGCAAAAACTTTGAGGCTCGCAATAAATTAACCACTAATGCTACTGCCAGACTTCTGGCTGAGATAGCTACTGGACAATGTATAAACGCAACAAGAAGTAAAGCCATGATGGATCTTTTGGTGCGCGATTTTAGCAAAGCATCTGATGATATTGATAATCAAGCAACTGGATTTATGGGATCTTGTCTGCCTAAAAATGCTAAATTATGGTCTAAAGCTGGCTGGATGAATACAGCTAGACACGATGCTGCTTACATAGAATTGCCTAATGGCATTCGCTTTGTTTTAGTGGTCTTTATTAGCAATCACGGAAAAGAATATTGGCTGCTGCCAACAATTGCCGCTAAAGTACTGCGGTCCTTGGAGGCAATCCACGCTAAATGAGCGAATATTTTATTACTAAGAATGTAGCCAACATGATGAAAGAACCAAACCCTGATTCTGCGCTCGATTCGCAAGTTGTTGCTGGCACAATTGTTACGGTAGAAAAAAGAGAAAATGATTATTGCTATGTTAGAACACCAGATCTTTATCACGGCTGGGTGGCGCAAAGGCGTCTGGTAGAAGCATGGGATCGCTCTGCCTATGAGAGTGCTTGTGTTAAAAGCCTGTTTGCACCGGTCTATGCCAAGCCAGATGAAACATCATTTTTGTTAACTCAATTAGTTATTAGCACACGTGTGTTTTTCACTAAAGAAACCGGTAATTTTGTAGAAATTATTTTGCCAGATAAGCAAATAGCTTATGTGCCAAAAACTTGTCTTGTTGACTGGCAAGATTCAGGCGCAGATAAAAATATATTTGAAGAGAAGTGGCTTAATAGCACTATCGATGAGCGGATAAAAATAATCACTGATCTGGGTGAAAAGGTTGTTAAAACAGCCATGTTTTTTATGGGTACTCCTTATTTGTGGGGCGGCAACACACCTTTTGGCATGGACTGTTCGGGCATGACACAGCTGGTTTATGGATTGCATGGCCTGCAGCTCTCGCGCAATTCTTATATGCAATTTGACGACAAAAGATTCAGTAAAATAGAACAGGGTAAAGCTTTAGACGAAGCGGTGTTACAGGCAGGAGACTTGCTAGTTTTCGATATAAAACAAAAAGGGAAAGTAGACCATATAGGCATTGCTTGTGGGAACGGCACTTTTATTCAAACACGAGGTGAAATGCTCGGTGGCGGCATGGTAATTGATCAATGTGCTGATGCTTATTACAAAAGAGTTTATATAGGCGCTTGCCGGCTTTCTGCTAGCGCAGATGTTAATATTTGCGCTTCTTAGTTTTGTTAGTTTTATTATGAGCAAATGCAATCTTCATAGTAGGAGCCGCAGAATTTGGTCTTGATACTTTAGTAACAGCTTCAGTCAAAGCCTTAAGTGCGAATTGATTAATAGAAGTCTTTTCTTTTTTTGCAGCATTCTTTACTCCTAAATGTAAAGAAAATGGTATGCGGAGAAGTATTTTATCTACAGGTTTCTCATTATCTAATTCTGAACGATCATTCGGCATAGGTATTTGTGCACCTGAAACAATGGCTACTTTAAGATATTCACGCAACAGGTTTGGAATTATTTGAAGACCCTCTTCCAGAGTAGGTGCAAATGTAGAACATTCTGGTATTTCAGCCACTGCTACCCAATATCCTTTTTCCCCTTCCCAGTTCGATGCTTCGGTTGAGTAATGCCAAGGCAAATTTAGATAATAATCGACTTCAATATTTTTTTTACTCATTTTCTGCTGCCTCTAGAAGTTTAATCACCTTATTTACGTCTTTCGGATGGCATGTTTTTTTATTTCCATGCGGCTTAACTATGAGAATCGGCAGATGCCCTGTCTTGCCAAAAATAAAATGCGAACCAACAATATTTTGCTCTACATACCCTAATAATTGAAGATTTTTTACTAACTCTGCAAATTTGATATTGGATTTGCTTGCTTTCAGTTTAACAAGCGGATTTTGCTTTTTAACCATATATATTTATTGAAGAATTGCTATCGTATATGATATCATTTTAGGGAATCGAAGGCAATTTTTTCATATAAATCAATAAACTCATATGTCATACAAGAGCGATTCACATTTTATAATCAAAACGAAAGAAACTGGGCTGTGTAATAGCTTACAGGCACTAGGCAGTGTGGTTATTGCCTATTCTGGCGGAGTTGATAGTGGGTTATTAGCTTATTATGCGCGTCGCGTTTTAGGCAGTAAAGCATTAATCGTTATAGCCATATCGCCTAGTTTGGCGCAAAGCGAGCTGGACTTTGCTCGCCAGCAAGCAAAGCAATTTGGCTGGGATTTGCTTGAGATTGCCACTGGTGAAGTAGAAAAGCCAGAATATAAAGCGAATAATGAAATGCGTTGTTATTTTTGCAAAACAGAATTATTTCAGTATATGCAAAAAATCGCTTTAGAACGAGGTTTTAATTATTTAGCCTATGGCGCTAATCTTGATGATCTGGCTGATTTTAGACCTGGGCATGAGGCAGCCAAAGAATTTAAAGTTTTGAGTCCCTTGCAAGAAGCACAATTAAGCAAAGAAGAAATTAGATATTTAGCAAAAGAGGCTGGCTTACCTAGTTGGGATAGACCTCAAGCAGCTTGCCTTTCTTCGCGCTTTCCTACTTTTACGCCTATTACACCGGATAAATTGTCCTTGGTAGACAAAGCAGAGACTGTATTAAAAGCACTTGGACTGAAACAAGTGCGCGTCAGGCATTACGATTCCGAAGCACGTATAGAAATCGGTACTGATGAATTGGCAGCTTTTCTTGCTAATAAAGACAAACAATTAATCGCTACTACCAGGCTCAAAGAACTAGGCTACAAAGAAGTAATTATTGACCCAGAGGGCTATAAGCAAGGTTCAGCCAATATAATCAGACACTAAAAACTTGCTGGCAAGAAGAAAAAAGGCAAAAGATTGGACAAAGATAGAGTAATCAAGCTTTTAGAAAAATTATCCAAAGGCAAAATTAGCACTGACCAGGTTTATGCAGAATTGCAAGATTTGCCATTTAAAGATCTGGGTTTTGCGCGCATAGATACGCACAGAGCAATGCGGCAAGGCTTGCCTGAAGTAATCTATTGCCCGGGTAAAACAGCTAAACAAATAATTGATATAGCTAAAACTTTGACTAAAAAACACAAAATTATTGTGGGCACTAAGTGCAATAACGAAATTGCTGCCACTGTAAAAAAAGCAATGGACAAAGCTAAATATTATCCAGAAGGCAAAATATTGCTCTGGGGAGAAATGCCTAAAAAGGCTAAATTCGATTTTGCTGTCACTGTTGTTACGGCTGGTACTGCAGATCTTCCTGTTGCTGAAGAAGCAAGTCTTTATTTGCAAGCGGCTGGTGTATTAGTAAAAAGATTGAATGACGTAGGCATTGCCGGTCTGCACCGTTTAGTGGATGAATTACCAAATCTACGGAAGGCAGACGTTAACATAGTAGTGGCAGGAATGGATGGGGCTTTGCCTGGTGTTATGGGTGGCTTAGTGTCCGCGCCAGTTATTGCTGTGCCGACTTCTGTAGGCTATGGCGCCAGCTTTGCTGGTATTGCACCGCTTTTAACTATGTTAAACAGCTGCGCCGCTGGTGTGACTGTAGTAAATATAGACAATGGCTTTGGCGCGGCAGTAGCTGCTTTACGTATTATGCAATTAGGCACAAAATAAAAAAGGGGCAAGATGTCGGCTTTTTAGTTCGACATCTGCCCCAGGTTCTTGAGCAATTATCTCGGCTACTCATTATTTGTCGCCTGACACTTTCTGTAACCGAGACTGAGCATCACCTCAAGGACTTCACTCCAGGTTGGGAATTGGCGCCCTGAGCGTTGCTTGTAGTCGACGAGGGCGACTGCAAATTCCTTAGCGTCAAGCTCATCCTGCGCGGCAGAGTCGCCCTGGGTCACAGAATCGCCCTGATCGCCGCAGTCATCCTGATTGCTGTTCGGCGGCACTCGTTTATAACCGAGCGCCTTTTTTGCTTCTGCGAGAATCTCTCCAGCGGTGAGATGAGGACGGCCGATGCGGCGGCCGAAATCCATCATCGTGTTGCCGATTTCGATTTCGGCAGCAGTCTGCTGGCGGTCGCACGTTGTGGGGTCGATCTTCCGCCGCCGCGGCAATTTATTATTACTGGCATTGGCCGCCTTGCGCGCCTTTTTGCTGGCAACGCCATCAATGACTCTATTAACTAGTGGTTGGTCCGCCGGTGCCTCCTGGTTGGCGGCTGGCTCCCCTACATGTGGTGCGGTACCATTAGTACCAGAGCCTGCTGGTGTTCTGGGTTTGGACTTGCCGTTTGGCTTCTTGTATGCCTTGGACGAGTTCCCTTCTGCCGGAAGAACCTCTGGCATACCGAGTTTGACAAGCGCGCTGTATTCGAACTGCCGGACTCGTTCTCGACACACCCCGAGTTCTCTTCCGAGCTGACACAGAGTCTTAGGATTTCCGTCATCGAGCCCAAAACGGCCTCGGATGACTATGGCCTGTCGCTGGTCCATATTCTCAAGCAGACTTAGGACTTGCTCCCAGTGGTCCTTGTCTTCAACACGTTTCTCGGCCGATGTGGTCGTTTCATCCGCCAGAGAATCGAGGACACTCCATTCGCTATCTTCTTCGCTGGTGCTTCCGACACGGTGGAGACCCTCGGCGACGAGCGCCTTGCGCACGCTGCCTCTTTTCTTGGGTTTAAAATTGAGCGCCTTGTCCACCTCGTCGGCAAAGGCAGTGCGTCCAAGCTGCTCACTGAGAACGCTGTGAGCCCGTTTCCAGCGCGCGAGTAATGAAACCGACTGGGCCGACACCCGGATGGGCTTGCCCTGGTTGATCACCGCCCGGCGGATGGATTGTTTGATCCAGTAGCTCGCATATGTACTGAATCGAGTCTCCATGGTGTCGTCGAAAGCCTCCACCGCGCGCATGAGTCCGAGGTTGCCCTCCTCAATGAGATCTTCGAAGCTGACTCCTCGCCCTACGTAGCCGCGGGCAATGTTGACGACGAGGCGAAGGTTGGCTTTGACCATGTGATCGCGAGCCCATGGGTCGCCTAAGGCGATTCGTGCGGCGAGCTCCTTCTCTTCAGCGGGATCGAGAAGAGGGGTGTTGTTAATGTCGTGCAGATAAGTCTGCATCGGTGACTCAGGCTTGACAGTCTTTGTGTTGAAAGTGGCTTGTTGCCGAGGCATGGTGGGACCTCCTTGGTGAAAGTGTCATGTCATAACACTCATCGCCGGATGAGTGTTACCTAATGCAAGATGGCTGGTGGAATATGGGTTAAGGGCCTCTGAAATAAAAAAATAGTCAACGATGCAATTTAACTTGTCAAAAAATGACTTGCAAAAGCAAGCAATATAATCGTGTCAGCACAGGGGTTTATGGCTAAGATGCAAACTCTTTTAAAAAAGAAGAAAGAAATTTAGAAATTAAATTATTGCCATAGCTAGCGCAGCTGCGCTAGCTATGGTGTCTGCACGTAAATGCTCCGTTAAGCACGTAGGCAATTATTGCCTCATTTAAGAATCAAACCCTTACAACAGTACAGTAAATTCAAGGCCGCGTCCGAGTTAAGTTTGTAGAGGTATTCGTAAGCATCTTCCAGGTCTTGATTGGCGCGGCTAGTTAACTTGAATTCGGTCACCTATCACCGTGCAGCTAAATCTCGATATCTTTTTCAATACCTTGACGAGTGCTTTTACAGGTTCAATGGCAGTTTGGTCAATCAGGCTGTTTCTACATCCACACGCTTGTCATAGCGACTGGCAGCGGCGCGAATGAGCATACGCAACGCAGAAATAGTACGTCCCTCTTTACCTATAAGACGTCCAGTAACAGATGGGTCACAGGTAACAGTTATACGGCTGCGCCCGGGATACATTTCTTCTCTTTCAAAATGCAAGTTGCCGGTATCATTGTCGCGGGCAAGCACTCTAAATATGTATTCAGCTAATTCTTCTGGCGCTGTCGAATTACTTAATTCGCTTTGGCCGTAATTTGGGCGGCGGCGTCTCTTTTTAAAAGACTGCCCACTATTTCGCTTAGTTGTGCTCCGGTTTTCGTCCATTTTTCTACAGCTTCTTTGTTGATTTTTAATTCTTTTGAACGGGGATTGTAATAGCCAATTTCTTCAATAGGCATGCCATCGCGACGTTGACGACTATCTACAACTACTATACGATAATGCGGCGCTTTAGGCCCCCCAACTCGTTTCAATCTAATTTTTACCACAAGAAATTCCTTCTTTTGCCATTAATCACTGCCTTACGCTAAGGCAGAATATTTCGGTAAGTCTGACAGCCCACCAAGTAAGAAATTTAATTTTAGCAGTGATCTTGCAGCC
>Ga0207039_1157_pt1 | contig 14855 bp, 15 predicted proteins | sample Alteio_BWMinCont_74_FD_153264 | JGI IMG/M metagenome (GOLD analysis project Ga0207039, IMG submission 153264) | Enriched cells from forest soil in Barre Woods Harvard Forest LTER site, Petersham, Massachusetts, United States -... | ecosystem: Environmental > Terrestrial > Soil > Temperate forest >... | reverse complement strand
TTGCTGGCCATGGGAATGACGGGCTGGTGGGGTGTGCAAACTGAATTGTTTGCTAATGCTGTAGTTCAGTTAGCAAATCATTTTTTCCATATAACTATTTCAAGGGAAATCATGATAGTCATAGGGGGAGCCGCTATGATTGTTACGGCAGCATTGGGTATTCGCGCCATTGGCAGATTAAGTTATTTAGCTGTACCGTTGTTAACGGCTGGACTAATTTATGCTCTAATATCTTTAGGCCGGGCCGGCAATCTCACTTCTATAATTCATTACCATCCTGCTACAAGTTCTGCCCTTAGCTGGGGGGCTGCCGCCGCAATAGTAGCTAGTGGTTTTATTGTAGGTGCATCAATGAATCCTGATTATGCTCGCTTTGCGATTAATAAGAAACACGCGTTTGGCTATGCTTTTACTGATTACGCTTTCATATATCCACTTTTGCTCATTGCAAGTGGGGTCATAGCTATCTCATTTAATACCAAAGAGATTATGGTGCATCTTGTTCCGCCTGGTTATACATGGCTTGTTTTTGTAATGATGATGTTTGCTACTTGGGCAGCTAATGATTGCAACTTATATTCGTCATCTTTAAGCCTAGCGGCTGTTCTGCCAAAGTTACAACGTTCCCATTTAGCAATACTAGCTGGCGTATTTGGAATTTATCTGGCGGAAATCCATGTAGCAGAACATATGGTGTCATTTTTAACTTTGTTGGGTATTCTAATATCACCTATTTCTGGTGTGTTTATTATTAATGCAATTGGAAGAAAACATCCCATACTGTTTGAAGAACTTTCACAAATACCTGACTGGCGATTTGCTCAATTAATAGCATGGTTTTCTGGTGCCTTACTGGGCTATATGACTACACCTAAAAACGATCTGGGTTTGGGATTATTCAAACTTACAACCGTGCCAACTTTGGATGCTGTAATAGGCTCAGCCTGTGTAATGTTGGCTATTAAAATTATAGAGAACCGTACCATGCGTGCCCCAAATACTGTGCCTAATGCGTTAATCACCGGCCGTTCTTATGCGAGTGCCCTGGATGAGAGTGAATGACATATCATCAATAGGAAAGCTTGTATTGCAAGAAAAACAGGCGGTTATTATTGGTTTAAGCATCAGGAATAATTATTTTAGAGGAAATACCATCGAGCAAATTACTGATTGGGCAAAAGACCAATTTCGTATTTTAATCTTTATGTTACCTGATGAGCCAGCTATTGATACCTTATCCGCCCTGGGTTATAGTCCTGAGAAAGCTAGACAAAAAGCAATGTTGGCTTGTAATAACCTTGAAAATAAATGCCTGAGAATAATTGAAAAATTCAACATAGATGATAAGGTGCAGATAGTGCGTTGGGCTAAGCTTAAGCACAATGGGACGTATCAGCACAGTTATTTCAAGTTATCACAGCTTTATGATGAAGATGAACTATTTAGACTTGATATCAGACGAGCTACTAGACAACTTATAGAACGGCACAAAACAAAGCTTCCTATAGATCAGGCTATAGACATGGGCAGTCAGTTTTTGATCAAAGAATTATCTTTTATAATTGCAGCATCTGAAATCCTAAATTTGAACTGCGCTTCTGCTTATCTTTATCATCGTCAATTTGATGTGCATAGTAATCTTTTAGCTGGCCGGTATAAAATACAAGTTCCAGTAGATAGTGGTTATATAATAGGCGAAGTAAATCCAGCACTAGTTTAAATAATCAAACGAAGGCACAAATGTCAATTACCACGATTGAAAACAGAATAAATATCTGTGAAAAAACCAGAGAAGGGCTATCAAAAACAATCAGCAGCTTATTGAGCAAACATGATGATATTGCTGAACAGGAATTTGCCACTACTCTCAGTGCTGAAATTAGAAATGATGCGGATCTACAACTGGAAGGTTGGTATGCACCGCCTCCATATGGTATAGCTGCACTTTTTAGTGACCAAGATAATTTTGATAGACTTAGATTTGATACATTAAGAAAGGAACAATATTGGCCACAACAGTTTAAGTTATTAAAAAATAGTGCTGGTATTATCTATGCTTCACCTATTCATAAAGTGTCTGGAACAATTGGTGATTTTGGTATCACTATTTATAAGGGTAATGATAGAAATATCCAATTACATTTGGCTGGTTGTTTAAGGGCGCTTGAACAATCAGCAGACCTTGCTAAAGTTGGCATGGAATTTCGAGAATTGCATGATTTTACGCAACGATTGTTTAAGGAAAACGGATTGCATAATCATAGAACGGTCACTTGGACAGATACAGTGGGAACCAATCTAGGCCATACGGTACCCTGGTCATACGAAGAGCCAACTGCTGAAGAACAAAGAATAATTGCAGGGCAATCTCTAAACGATTTGAGAAACTTGATCAGTAATAAGCGCATTAATGTAAACCGCAACGAACGATTCAAAATCCCAGCCAATATCGCTTTTACACTTGAAGCTCGTTTAGAAAGACTGGAAGATCCGGCTATGCCAAACACCTTTTTCCATCTTATTATTACTTTTAAAAATGGCAGAAAAAAAATAGTGTCAAATTTCAATGGGGTTTTTTCAGTAGTAGGCATGAACAATTATGTTGTGAGTCAATTTTGAGTTGGCATCACAATGTTGCAATATTGCGCAAACCATTTACTGGAGCTAAAACTAAACCAACGATGCCATAAATTAGGGCCAGTACTAAACCAACAATAGAACCTGTTATAGTTCTTATAATAAAGTCACCCATCATAATAATGGGTCCTTGATAAGGCACGGATTTTCCTAGTTCACAACTAATGCCTGAATTATGTATCTCTAAACCACTTGGGGTGGAAAGACATATAAGCAGTCCAAGAACACCGCCGGTGATTGCTGAAGAAAGGACTGCCAATTTGAGAGGGCTACTTTTGTTGTTGGTTTTTTTAAGACAGGTCATTGCCAGGATTACAAATAGTTGATTAATACCAAAAAGACAACCAAGCAAAACTCCGCCAAATATTTTTTGATGAAGTGTGATTGCGCCGGTTGCCTGTTCAACTCCAAAGCTATATGCTCCTGTTTTGGCTATTGAACTATGAGCTATATAATCAACAGATCCAAGGAGGAAAGCAAAGGCAAGTCCCAATAGTAAATTGGCGGCTATAAACGGCAATACGATCTTTATAAAACTATCTTTGTAATTCCAATTCATTTTTTCAAGCATACAGTCCATTGTGAACGATCCAGTATCTTATACCCAGTTGTTTTCTAAACTTATGCTCTGTTTTGTCAGATTTATGAGGCAGTTGTATCTTCCTTCAGTATATTTTGCTCTATACGGTTTGCTAACCGTCTAAGACTGGCTGTTGTTGTTGGCGGCCATAAAGGTGGGCGGCCCCTTTTTGCTCTGCGGATTGCCTGCCGGCCTGCTGGACGGTTTTTGCGCCGTTTTAAATTTTCTCTATTGATTTCAGCTAAAGTTGGCTTTGTTTGTTCTTCTATCCAGTGAGCAAGATCATTATGGCTTATCCTAATGCTCTTGCCTTCGCCATAGCGAACATGTCTTATTTTCCGCTGCTGAATAGCTTTATATATAGTGGTTGTTCCAATGGTCAAATAAGCTGCAGCGGCTTCAACGCTATACCATTCCTGTTTTTCCCCTGGCTCTGCTTGGCATTTATACATAATGATAGAATTGACCTGGTTGCTAACTTGGCTGACCTAATTATTCCCAGAAATTCATCTGAGAAACCGTAGCCAGTTCCGTAGCCAGATTGGTTATCAAGTGAGACCGGAAAACGCCAAATGACGTTAAATGACGAAAGTAGTAAAGAAGCATATTTTAGGGGCTCAAAAGCCCACCAGTGGGGATATAGCTCAGTTGGTAGAGCGCACGGATCGCACCCGTGAGGCCAGGGGTTCGAATCCCCTTATCTCCAAGTTTTTATTTCACTCTTTGCGGCGTCTGCGAATCCGTTCTGTGGTGTCCTTGCCCCTGCAACACTATATCAGGCGGACAATTATGATTGAATATTACTCTTTTACGCACTAAGGGTATGGGATCTTTAGCAAGCAAACACAAAGTTCTAGCCGTTGTATGAGGATTATTTGCTACTGCCAAACGAACATTCCAATCCGCATGCCTAGATAATTGAGCTAAGCGCTTAGCTGGGGTGGTGTCTTTAGCTGCAATAACTTGCATAAAATCTGCTTCTTTCGGCACATACGGCTGATTTGGTTCACCTGCATCAACATAATCATTCAGCGCAGATAAAGTTGCCCTATTATTCTCAAGAGCTTGAGATCTGCTTAATTCAAGCAACATCTCTTGCGCCTTCTTCACTACTGTGCCTTGACCATCGTTTAGTAGCTTCAAGAGAAATTCTTTATCTACTAAAGGATTTTCTGCCACCGTCATTCTGATGCTTTCATTTTCATCTCTGGCCAATATTGCCAATATTTCCAAATCTGAATTTCTATTTTTCGCCACAGCTTTGCGGATATTAGGATTTTCATGGAAAGCTAGCCATTTTAAAGAGTTTTTTGGTGTTTGAGGGCTTTTTGCCAAAGTTTCCAAAACAGGCAACGCAAAATTCGCAAAAACACTCTTTTCTTGCAATAGCGTAGCTTGCGCTTTTCGTTCACTAATTAAAGTCATCATTCTCTGGCTTTCGCGACATGCAAACTCTTTACGTATGGTGCGTTTTGCAGATTGATATTTTTCTTCTAATTCGATTTTTTGCTGATCTATTTTTTCTTGCCCGGGCAGCATATTTACTTTCACTTCTACTGCCTTATTGTCCACATTATCCACAAAGTGGGGTACTTTATTCGTGTGCATTTGCGGTGCAATTTGCTTTTGTTGTTCTTTCACTAAAGTGCGAATTTCTTGACTTGATATAGCCTTTAAATGCGCGGGTTGAGAAGGCGGTGGTGGTGTGATTCTGTATCTTGTTCTTACTCTTACTTTGTAGTCTGGTTCGGCTTTTTGTACACTATATTCACTGGTCGTCGGTGATGACTGATTTACCTGGGATGACTGATTTAATGGTTCTATTTCGAATTCAATTCTGCCCCAAGTATTTTGTAGAACCTGGGTATGTAGTTCAAATTCAGACTGCACTTCCTTTCTAGGATTTTTGCGCTCAGTTGTATTTACCGGAGCTCTAATGGGTTTACAGCTCTCTGAATAACCATGGGTTGGCAATCCATCTAATAGCTTTGCCACTCGTTTAATAAAAATATTGCTCATTTTAAATCAACCTGTTCTGGGTACAAATAAAGAGTTACTAAAATCATTCTAGATAGCCCAGCTTTAGGCCTCGTACTATAGAACTAATACTTCAGTATAGGCAAACCACTAAAGAAGGTCGAAAAATGCCCAAATTTGTTGTAAAGACAACATTTTGGGACACTTATATGCGACAACAAAGTACTTTTGTCTATTATTTACGACGTTTAGAGGCTTCTAAGTGTCATACGGTGCGGATTGAGGCGATTTTGATAGTTCAATTCTATGATTCGATAGTTCAATTCTGTGAAGGGTTTCGGTTTACACCTATGACAATTCACAATACGCGGTGATATTATCTGAGTCTTGAGCGGGCTATTAGCTCAGGTGGTTAGAGCGCACCCCTGATAAGGGTGAGGTCCCTGGTTCGAGTCCAGGATGGCCCATATTTTTTCTTCTGAAGTCCCTTTTCCATATAATTAGGTAGAAAAGGGAATCGACATTAGATATTCTTAGATTTATCCTAGCTAGACTAGTGGAAACGCAGAGTAGACAATAAAAACAGTCGTGGGGGCTTGGCTCAGTTGGTAGAGCGTCTCCTTTGCAAGGAGAAGGTCACCGGTTCGAATCCGGTAGCCTCCAAATTATTGATAGACAAGGGTTTTCGGCGCTTTGCATCTGGCCGAAATAGTGGTAAAAAAGTGACAAAGAGCCGCTTCTTTTTCATCAGGCCCAAAAAGGTACGTATTTTGTGTGCTTCTTTGATAAGTTAGAGGGGTCATGCGCCTTTATTAATCCTTCTGCTATAGCATCAGCTATTATTCTGGATGCAATGGCGTAATTTTTCTCGGCTATACCAAAGCGGTTTCTAAGCGAGGCATTTGTCATTTGCGAATTGGAAACCCAGCATAAGCATGAATGCTGATAGCAGGCCCGCACCTTATCATTTTTACTCATGGCGTTAAAAGGCTGGTGTGCAAACAGAGTCACTTGAGTATGATTGTCGGTAACGCGAAATTCTGGTGCCGGAAGCTGAAACACTTCAATGGAAAATACAACTTTATCAATACCGCTTCCTCTTTCTTCGCAGATATTAAGTCGGCGCATTAAAGCAGCCATGACTTCATTCCTTGATTTGGGCGGTTCATCGAGAAATCTCAGTGTGTGAATTAACGGAGTGCCGGGATTAGTGATTTCTATTCGATCTTGAAAAATTTCTACCATTGGGTTGGGTATAAGGCTAGTATTTAGCCCGGGAGAATTTGCAAGCATGCATGCAACCTTTTTTTATTGCGAAGCCCTAATAAATATTTTTGAGCAGGGTACTGAGATTTTTGGAATAGCTACTGGTATTGGATTTGCTATTGGGGCAATATCTATACTCTTTTTAGGTAAATTTTCAGTAGCAGCCAAGCTAATCATGATCGCTATTCCTGCTTTTATCATTGGCATCATAGCCCCTGACTTGATCCCTTGGTCTATAGCTTCTTTGCGCGATGCTAATATCCCTATGATACCACTGTGCTGGATAATCGGAATAGTTGGTACATTAGGCGTCATCATTTTTGCTGTTATCACAGGATTTTTGCCTACCATCGTTGCATTTCGAAGAAACAAGCGAAATCGTAAGCTTATTTTCTTATTGAACATTCTTCTAAGCATAGTGCCTATTTTGGGCTGGAATATAGCATTATTTATGGCTTTTATGGATGATAAAGTCAAAATGCCTGTAGAAAAAAGGATTTAAATTAGGCAACCTGGGTTCTATCTAATTGGCCATGAATGAGAAAATATAAACCGCTTGGGTGGCTCTCTTCTCCGCAGTCGGTCCAGCCTTCATTCTCCTTTCCAAAAGCGCCGGATCGTTTTTCATTAGGTTGAGGATATTCAGCGTGGTGACAGCGAATAAGACGACCAGGAAGAGCCAAGCCTCCCAGTAATTCAGCACCCCAGCGGATAGAAAGAGCACAACTGCCAAAACGAGCAACAGCATTACAAGTTCGGCGAATGCTTTTATTGTCAGGCTTCGATTCATGTGATTACCATAGCACCTCCCGCGGTGGCATGCATAAAGTTGCCGCTGATTTTGCTGGTAATCTAGACGCTAGCGAGAATTGCTCGACTCACCTTGGATGGTTGGATCGACTTGTGTAGCTGGTCCGGTGGCAAGGTTGTCCAGCGACATTGATGTCATCTTCAGCGCACTAAAGTTCCTCTCAACGTCTTCCCATATAACTACCATATTTTTGCCAGCGATTACTACATCTGGATGCCGCGATATATCTGGCGTATTGGAAATATCCATGACTGTCGTAAAATCATTTGCACTATCATTTGAGATTCTGGCAAAAATATCGGGTCTGCTAAATGTTTTACTGGTATCGGCCCACACAAAAGCGACCACTCCAGAGGCATTTGCTGCCAGAGTGGGCTCCCCTGAAACGCCAGGAGTATTGGAAATATTTATTGGCTTTTCAAATTCCCCCCTCTTATCACCAATAGCACACCAGATATCCGGTGCCGTTGGCTTCTGGGAATAGTCGAGCCAGGACACGTACACTTTACCCTTGGCACCACAGCCGATGGTAGGATGATCAGACATACGAGGACTGTGGCTTACATTAATGGGTTTGCACCAAACACCATTATCTCGACTTACGTAAAATATATCTGGGTGCGTCTCGCCAACTGAAGAATCTAACCAAACTGCATGGACAATGCCGTCTTGATCTACGGCGATAGCCGGCTCGGTTGAAGTTCCTGGACTATTGCTAATGTCCTCAGCCGGCAATAAGGGGTCTTTGGCCCATTTCTTGCCCCCATCAGTCGACCAAGTATAATAAATGTCTTTATTTTTCTCGCCTTTGCTGGTGTCAGTCCAGACTACATGAATAGAATTGTCCTGGCCAACGGCCACTGCGGGATCACTAGACATTCCGGGAGTATTCGAAATATCAACAGGGTGAGTCCACGTCTTACCCTTGTCTTCTGAACGAGCAAAAAAGATATCCGGCGTTTTTTCTCCAGCTCGAGTATCGGTCCATACCACATCCACAGCTCCATTATTTTCCACTGAGACATCTGGATGAGCTGAGACTCCTGAAGTATGCGATATGTTTACAGGAGCAGTCCAGCTAAGTCCATTATTACTACTTTGCAAGCAGAAAACATCTTGTCTGGAACCTTTCTGAAATTCCTCAAACACCACATAAAGGGTACCATCGACATCAGCAGCAATTTTTGGACTGTATCCTTGGGTTATAGCGCGAACTATGGTCGGACGTGCAAAAGCAGAGCGATCATTAGAGGCCGCAAGAGCCCTAAACATTCCCGCATTCGAAAATAACATAAGTGTGATGAACGCGGATCCGAGTATCTGTTTCATTCGCTGTCCTCCTTGACTTTAGCTAAGACACAATCTTAATTTCGAGAAAGTGGCAGACTTTATTAACACTAATCCCCTGCATATCCGATCAATACGACAATATAGCAAAACAAACTATTTTAGCAGAGCACCCCGTATCTGGTATCAGGTCGACAGTATTTGCGTCTACAACAATTTTTTTCATTCGCTATCTATAGCATACTAGCGAGAAATCGAAAATAGAAGTGAAAAGCTGAGAAATTCTTGCCAGACTTTACTTACGAATAGATAGCCTCTGAGCTATCAGATGGATAACCATTGTCAATCAACCGCAAGGGTTATTTGCTTCACTCTCTATAGTGATTCGGATTAGAGGAGAGCGAGAAGTGAACGCTATTTTGATAGAATGGCCTTAGGTAACGAACTCTACTAATATGCGTAAGACTAATCTATTTAAAAATATGTGCCAGCAAAATTTTGCTGCTTTATCGAGCATGATTCTTTTATTAGTGGCCTATAACTTATTTTATCAGCCAGCTTTTGCTGCAACACAGTCAAAGTCTTCAACACCCATCGTTAAAAAAGTAGATACTCTTAAGGTGCCAAAGACTATTCACCGTACTTCGATTGGCATTACTACTTTGCACCTTTATAGTAAAGTGAGCGATTTGAAGAGCGATAGCTTAATTAGGCATCTATTGAAATCCGCGGCTTCAGCCGACAGTCCAGACAGTAACCCCGATTCAGAAAAAACCGCTGCAATGCTTAATCTCGATGTAAATGAAACTCTTGCTGCAAATTTATTTAGACAAAACAATTTCGATCTTGATCAATTAGAGGATATTGATAAAGATAATTTTGTTTTAGGTAATTTGACGCGCGGCAACGTAATGCACATCAGCAAAGGTAATGCGCTCTTTGTCCCTAAGAAAGACATCATTGTTTTGGCTGATTTAGCTGAAATTCACATCGGAGCCGGTTCAATGGTTGGTGTGTTAAGACCGCGCCCCGATGTCGTCTCAATATATGATCTAGAAGATAGCGGTAGCAAGAAAGTGAGCATCAAAGTGGGCAATGAATCATTCGCATTGGCTCCAGGCAAGAATTTGATTATCTCTAAAGAAGCTGATGAATTCGAGAAAATTAATCCTGCTCATCGTATTGCTTATCGCAAACTAGAATCAAAAAAATTGCAATGTGGCTTTTATGCATATACAACTGAGTTCTCAATATCATCAGCAGTCTTACACGTAAAACCGTTGCAAAATATCTTATTGTCAAACGCCCCTGAAGACCGCAAAATAGCCAATCGCTTACTGAAAAACTATGTGATTTTAGAAGATGTATTCAGTGGCAATGAATCATTCAAAATGCCTGCTAATATTGTAACGCCCGTTAAAATATCCAGTAAATAATTTCGGTCGTGAGACTATCTCCGTGCGTGCCAAGCCTCAGTCAGTTGCTAAATATTTGACATTAGTTTTTTTGTTGACCGTTTTTGCATCTACGGTCAACACATTACCATCCGCAGCCCAATTGGGTATTGTACATAACCAGTTGCCACCAATACAACTTCCGCTTCCCCAAGCCTCAGAACAACAAATGTTTGCTCAAGTTCCGAGCATATTACCAACAGATGCCACTCCTTTTCAGGTATTAAGACCCCGTAATACCGTAGGTTCGAATCTCAAATTCCGAATTTTTCAAAAATTACCTGCATCCCTTTGGTTTAACGTTGTAACCGAAGAAACAGGTCGCTGGGAAACAAATGTTTTTCAACAAGCCAACCATGGCAGACAAGATTTCGTTTTTCGCTCACTACCAAATATCACTTTGGGTTACGCTCTGGGTAAACACACTAACGTTTACACCAATTATTTTGTTATCAAAGATATTTATTCAGTGCATGGCAATCTCAGTTTTCCCACCACACAATCTCTTTCTATGGGCATACGTCATGACTTTCAGATAGGAGAAAAAACGGTTTTTCAACTCGATACACAGGCCCGTGAATTATGGGAAACGATCCACTTGCACCAGGCTGACTTACTGCCTTCGCTCAACTTAACCAGAATTATTACCCCGCACATAATATTTTTCGGCAGTCTTCTTCTTCAACTGCGTAGTGGCGAACTCTTCGGGGGTGCAACACGAGAAATTGATCCGTTTTACAACGCCGGTCTCTTAATGACCTACAAAAACTGGAATTTCATCATTACTGATACCTACGTAACAAATTTCAGAAATCCTAATACTGCTATACCTCCTCAAGGCAATGTAAGCATGATCGCCGATTTCGAAGTATCTCATCCAATCTCACCGCGCATTCCTAACATACTCGTTTTCATGCGAGCAGAGCCTATTTGGAACTGGCGATCTCACTTTATAACTGGTCAAAGTGGTTACGATTTTCGTCTTTACGGTGGCTTACGATTTACCCTGACCAAACCCGCCTACACTACAGATATCAAAGAATTACAAGCAAAGCTACGCAAACAAGCACAACAAATGCAAGAGTGGAGGCAGCAAAATCAGATTAGCCCCTCCACCCCATAGTCTATTTTCAGTTTTGACGTTCGCCTTTAATCGTTAGCTAATTGGTCAATTTTTTTATCTAATTCCTGAATTGCTGTAGCAATGGAAATTGCATCGTCATATTCAAGCCCATTGGACGTGTCATTTACCGTTTCGCGGTCGCGTAGAACTTGTTCTTGTTGCCCTAGATTATCGGCCTCATCTCTAGTCAGCTTCTTTGCATCAAAAGCTGCATCAATTTTTTCCTTTAAAGCTTTATTGTGACTGTCGATACCCATCCACACTTTGTCCGGATGAATGGCCGCTTTGATATCAGCTTGAGTTTTTTGTAAAGCAAGTCTAATAGGCTGCAATCTCTTTATTGTGCCGTCTTTATACTTTGTTTCCAAAGCAACCACTTTATCCAATTCGCCTTTTGTTCTCTCTGCATCAGCTAATGTCATGCGCCCGTAAGATAGCTCGTTAGTAATTTGTTTGAGTAAATCATTACGGTCACTGTCAAGTTGTATCAACTCACTACCGTTTGCGCCAAAACATCCAGGACTAATTAATAGAAAAGCCATACTCAACACACTTGCTCTAAATCTTTGCATCTCTGCCTCCATAAATGGCACTACCTAACATGTTAAACTAATTATAAGGTCATTCACTTTATACCGTTATCCCTTAACCGATTATTTTTGCTAATTAATTTAGTTCAGAATGTTTTTAAAATTTTTTTCTAACAACAAAAGTCAAAGCGCTTTGGAGTTGTTCTTACTCAGCGCAGCTTCGTTATATTTAGAACTATTGACTATAAGTTGGCTATCAAGCGATGTGCGTGCATTCACAGTTTTTAAAACATTTCCCTAGTGACATGTTTCGTAGGGCTAGGGCTTGGCTTTGCTCAAAGTACTGACAAAATTTTTCGTTTTAGTCTTTTGCTACTGCTTCTCTCTTTATTGCTTAGTTATGCCTTGCCCTTACAAACAATGCTTGCCTTACGCGTGGGCGGCTCGCTCTTAGTAACATTCTTTACTCTTTTACCAATATTGTCTGCAGGCATCATTTTTGCTACAGCTTTCAGCGAATTTTCGCCACCTGGCAAAGCCTTAGCCTTTAATTTATTCGGTGCGGTAATAGGTGCAATGCTCGAATACTTGTCCAATTACTGGGGAATAAAATCCCTCGTCTTGGTTGCCCTTTTACTTTACTTAGCTTCTTATTTGTGCGCACGCAAAACTGGAAATGAGTGAGTTTCCCCTGGCAAAGGAAACTAGTCAAGACTAAGAAAATATAAAAGGTATACGCGGACAATTTGAAGTTTGAATCTGGCGGATGCAATCTGCTATTATTGTATATCCCGGTTACGCATTTTCGATTCTTTAAATCGATTCTGAAGTGCGTGACGGATTTTGTACCCTGAAAACTACATATTGAGGTCCGTATTCCACCAATTAAAATGTCTGGAACCTTCTCTGCCGTCCTGGCTTGAAGGAGTATTACGCGTCGAGGCGCAAGCCGAGGCAGCGTTTATATGTAATCCAGACGTTGGTCAAGCTACGAAGAGCGCACAGGTGAATACCTTGGCGTCAGCAGCCGATGAAGGACGCAATAAACTGCGAAAAGCCACGGGAAGTCGTTATAGACTACGATCCGTGGGTATCCGAATGGGGCAACCCCGTTAGAGTAATGTCTAACGACGGCAATTTGAACAAAATAGAATTGCACGAGGTAAGCCGGAGAACTGAAACATCTTAGTACCCGGAGGAAAATAAAACAAATCAGTGATTCCCTTAGTAGCGGCGAGTGAAAAGGGATGAGCCTAAACCTTTTTGACGCAAGTCATGAAGGGGTTGCGGGACTCCAAACGGGATGGGATAAAGTTAGTTGAATTATCTGGAAAGGTAAACCATAGACGGTGATAGTCCGGTAAGCGAAAACTTTTGAACCCCAGGAGTATCCCAAGTAATGCGGGGCACGTGAAACCCTGTATGAATCTGCCAGGACCATCTGGTAAGGCTAAATACTGTCTGACGACCGATAGTGAACAAGTACCGCGAGGGAAAGGTGAAAAGAACCCCGGGAGGGGAGTGAAATAGAATATGAAACCGTGTGCTTACAAGCAATTGGAGCACTATTAGATAGTGTGACAGTGTGCCTGTTGAAGAATGAGCCGGCGAGTTACCTTATGTAGTTGGTTAAGCAGTTAATATGCGAAGCCACAGGGAAACCGAGTCTGATAAGGGCGAAATAATAATTACATGAGGTAGACCCGAACCCAGGTGATCTATACATGGCCAGGATGAAGCGTATGTAACAATGCGTAGAGGTCCGAACCAACTGATGTTGAAAAATCAGTGGATGAGCTGTGTATAGGGGTGAAATGCCAATCGAACTTGGAGCTAGCTGGTTCTCCCCGAAAGGCGTTGAGGCACCGCGTTGGACGTATCTTACAGGGGGTAGAGCACTGGTTCGGTGCGGGCGGAGAAAATCCGTACCAAATCGAGTCAAACTCCGAATACCTGTAATGTAATATCCAGCAGTGAGACGGCGGGAGATAAGTTCCGTCGTCAAGAGGGAAACAGCCCAGACCACCGACTAAGGCCCCAAAGAATACACTAAGTGATTAAGGAGGTGGAGTTGCATAGACAACTAGGATGTTGGCTTAGAAGCAGCCATCATTAAAAGAAAGCGTAATAGCTCACTAGTCAAGCGACTCCGCGCCGAAAACGTATGGGACTAAGTGTGTCGCCGAAATCGTGGGTTTATTTATTTAAACGGTAGGGGAGCGTTGTGTTGTAGGTCGAAGTATGAGCGTAAGCACGTATGGACGAAGCACAAGTGAGACTGTCGGCTTGAGTAGCGAAAACATTGGTGAGAATCCAATGCACCGAAAGACTAAGGGTTCCCACGGCAGGTTCGTCCACGTGGGGTTAGTCGGGTGCTAAGGCGAGGCCGAAAGGCGTAGTCGATGCACAGCGGGTTAATATTCCCGTACCACCGTAAATCGTTATCAATTAAGTCGGGACACAGGAGGCTATATGGAAAGTCGCCCATTGGACATGGCGCTTCCAAAGGCGTAGCTAGTTCTGGTTGGCAAATCCGCCAGAGCGTTATAAAGTAAGGCCGAGTAAGGAATGACTCACGAGTCAAACTCCATAGATGCCAAGCTGTCGAGAAAAGCGGCGTAATGAGATTGAAGGTGCCCGTACCCGAAACCGACACAGGTAGTCAGGTAGAGAATACCAAGGTGCGCGAGATAACTCTCTCTAAGGAACTCGGCAAAATAACCTCGTAACTTCGGAAGAAGAGGTGCCATGTTAGAGTGTAGGTCTTTACGACCGAAGCTCGAGATGGTTGCAATTAAGAGGCTCAAGCGACTGTTTAACAAAAACACAGGTCTCTGCTAAACCGTAAGGTGATGTATAGGGGCTGACTCCTGCCCAGTGCCGGAAGGTCAAGTGGATTGGTTAGCGCAAGCGAAGCTAAGAAACAAAGCCCCGGTGAACGGCGGCCGTAACTATAACGGTCCTAAGGTAGCGAAATTCCTTGTCGGGTAAGTTCCGACCCGCACGAATGGAGTAACGATTTGAGCGCTGTCTCGGAGAGAGACTCGGCGAAATAGGATTGTCTGTGAAGATACGGACTAGGCGTGCCAGGACAGAAAGACCCTATTGAGCTTTACTGTAGGCTGAAATTGTCTGTCGGCTTGATCTGCGTAGTATAGGTGGGAGCCTTTGAAATCTGGATTTTGGTTCG